>TARA_R100000654_G_scaffold809_3_pt1 | contig 14326 bp, 6 predicted proteins | sample TARA_R100000654 | Tara Oceans TARA_R100000654 (sample SAMEA2622473) | marine metagenome | biome: marine biome (ENVO:00000447); feature: surface water layer (ENVO:00002042); material: "saline water (ENVO:00002010), including plankton (ENVO:xxxxxxxx)" | depth 5 m
CAATTCATTGACAGCATTGATAAGAACACCAACTATTTTTCCATAATCAACAGACTTCACATCTGCACCATCTAGTTGTGTTGTAGTAACAACTTCGGGTATGTGTGCTTCTACTTCTTGTGCAATGACACCAATGCTAGGTTTGTCATCTTTAATCCATTTATAAGAGACACCTCTTAACTTACCACAAAGATCAAGAGCATTGTTAATAGTAGCTATATCTTTTTTAAGTGTTTGATCAGAAAAAGCAGTTACGTCACCAGATGCTACTAATGCACCTGTAACTGACACGCCTGTACCTGTGGTTTCTAATTTTTTTGAGTCGTCGTGATATAGTTCAACTGCTCCGTCAACAATAAATTTTGCCATATCGTCACCGCCAGCAGAAGCAATACCTACCGATGTACCAGCTGTTGTAGTTCTTATTGCTAAATTACCAGTAGCATTATTTATAAACGAGTGGCCACTACTATCGTGATAGATTTCTAAGTCTTGGCTATTTCCAATTCTTAGCTTTGTATCATCAGCAAACCCTAGTGAATTATCTGATCTGTCAAAAATAATATCTCTGCCAGCAGTAGCACCATCAAAGGTTACATCTCCAGTAAAAATACCACCAGCTGTAGGCATTTTAGCTGCTAGGTTGTTATTTACTGTTGTCGTAAGAGTTGATATTGCTGAGGTGGTGAAAGCAGTTGTTGCAACTTTTGTTGTGTTATCACTAGCACTTTGAGTTGTTGCTGTCACTCCATTTGCTAAGAAAACACTAGATTTTATTTCACCTGAGGTATCTGATATAGAAACTAACTGAGTATTAGCTGCTGCTACATCTACACCATCAACTGTTCCTGTAACAGTAATATTGCCAGTTACGTCTACACCAGAATCAACATCTAAATTACCTTTAAATTGTGCAGATTGATCGCTTAAATTTAATACTAATATATCGTTAGCTTGAGAAGGGGTATTAGTTTTACCAAGTGCTAATACATTTGCATTATTTACAATGTAAGAATCTTCATCAGAACCTTCAATATCTACAAATTTAAATTGTGGGAAATTACCAGATAGTGTTAAATCTCCACCTGTTATGGTTGCATCACCTGTTGTAACTATATTTTGACTTCCAAAGTCAGGAGATATCTTAGTTCCAGCTATTGCAGCAGATGCGTTAACGTCTGCATTGTCTATTGTTCCTGCTGGAAGGTTAGACATATCTTCTCTAAGAAGAGGTCTACCACCAGCTTGTGAACCGTCATGTACGACAGCTGTATCTTTTGTTGTGTCTATTGTGACTTCACCTTCAGCACCTGTAAATGAATTGTGTTGAGTTGTTGAGCCACGTCTTAATTTTAATAATTTTGCCATTTAAAGAGTACCGAAATCAAGTTGTAAGTTTGCACCGTCTATAGTACCGATGTTGTTTAGATTATTATTTTGACCGTCTAACGCACCACCTAATTGCGGAGTAGTATCGTCAGCAAGGCTTGCTATTCCTGAGTTAGATGTAATACCTAAAAATGCTGATCCGTTATAACTTTTTAGTACGTTGTTTGTTGAATCATACCATAAATCACCAGCATTAGGACTACTAGGTGCGTTTGCAGATATTGTATATTCTGCTGCGTATCTGTTTACATCGTTTATAGATCCACCAACATTGTTTACATTTGTTATAGAACCAGCTACAGTGTTTACATTTGCTATAGAACCAGCTACAGTTACAACATTAGATGCTACATCAGCAACACCTTTTATAGGATCTTCTACTACAGTTATGGTATTACCCATAGCATTACCGTGTGTAACGCAATAGTATCTAAATCCTGTAGGTTGTGATTCTGGTATTGTAATTTTAGTAAATGCACCAGCGTTACCGGGCTGTGCTGTAGATGTTACTACATTAGTTGTGTACGAACCTGAGTCCGTCTTAAAAGCTAAACGATGAGTATTGTTACTAGCATCACTTTGATCAAATGTATACGTCCACCCTTTGTGCAAGCTTAGAGTCTTTGCTGGGTTTGCTGTGTCACCATCTAGGACAAACTTGTTTACACCACTATAATTAGCGACTGTAACTGCAATTGTTATCTCGTCTTCTAGTGCATCTGCAACTATGTCAAGTGACCCGTTAGAGCTACCTGTAGTAACTGGGTTTATAATAAGACCTAGATCTTCTTGAAATGTTATAGCACCAGATACAATTGCTACGTCATTTAAAACTGATTGCGACGGTGTTATAGTAGCAAACGCACTACCATTCCATACAGTTAAATTATTGTTGCTGTTGTCAAACCATAAATCACCAACTGATAACGATGATCCATCTGCTCTTTGTGTAGGTGCAGAGTTAGCTATTTGGTATAGATCAGCGAAGTTATTTATATCTACTACATTAGCACCAGCTGCTACGACATTAGTTATATTAGATGCAACAGCACTAACATCTGATGCCTTAGGTACTTGTCTATGAAAAGTATAAGTATGTAGTGTGCTAGTTGATTCTACCAAGAATCCGAAACCCTGAGGTATGACAGCCGGCACGTTATTAATAGTAATAGTAGCATTGCCTGCCAAGTTACCGTTTGCTATAGTAACAGTCGTTCCAGAAGGTGTTAATGTCGCAGTTGTAGCTGCAATACTTAATACAGCAGCTTGACCTGTAGATCCTTGCGGATTGCTGTTAGGAAAACTAGTTTGATTAGGTACAATATCAAATCCACCTACATCATCAATAAGGTCAATAATACGCGCATTTATTGCAGCTGTAGTTGCTACAAATGCATCTGAGTTAGACCAAGGGCTACCGCTAGCAATAGTCTCAGTTGAGTCTTGACGTAAGAACCTAGCTTCAGATTCTGTCTCTGTATAGTATCTACCATCAAGAGCACCGTTAGTAAGTTCTGTTTCTGTAAAGTATCTATTGTCTAACTGTCCGTTATCTAATTCAGTTTCTGTGTAGTATCTACCATCTAAAGCGGCTGCCTCTATTTCAGCAGCAGTTAATTTATTAGCCTGTAATAGTACTTTTATCTCTGCGGCTGATTGATCATCTTTAGCGTCTGTTTCTATAGTATCTAATTTAGTACCATCTGCCGCTACATCTCTACCATCTACAGTTCCCGAAACAGTTATATTTCCTGTTACGCCAAGTGCACCTATAGTAGTAGCTCCAGCTCCAAGAGTTCCGCTAGTTAGTATATTTTGAGAACCAAAACTAGGATTAACTTTTGTGCCGTCTATTGCAGCTGCTGCGTTTACATCAGCATTAACAATAGTTCCATCTAAAATTTTACCAGAGGTTACAGAACCATCAATTAGTTCTGGTGTTCCTACAGAATCATTAGCTAACTTATCTTGAGTAACAGCATCGTTGGCTAATTTAACTGTAGTGACAGCCCCGTCTGCTATGGTACTAGTTATTACAACTCCGGGCTCTAAGTCATAACTTTGTATTAGCTGATCGTTATGTTCTTGTAATGATCTTAGAACTTGTTTTGTATTGTTGTTTAAATCTTCTGCCTTTACTGAAGATCCAGCAACAAATGTAGCCTTACCTTCTACAGCAGTGTTACCGTTGTTTAGTACATCTGTTTGACGTACAACACGGACAATGCTAGGACTAGTTGGTGCTGTACCTATCCAGTCTACGGTGCTTTGACCGTTAGAGTTATAAGGGTTTATGTTATAATCAACACCGGCAGTTTTCTTTACACCATCAACATATACTAAAATTTCATCGGATGAGAATGTAGTAATTGTAAAGTTGATGTCAGATCCTGTGGCTGTTGTTTGTAAAAAGGATTGTTGTGACATTATTTATATATGTTGAGGATGTTTGCTGTAGTTGAACGTTTAGACACTTTTTGAAGTTTTCTAAGTCGTTGCTTTTCAATCTCTTTATTTATCTCAGGATTATCTTTGATTGAGTCCCAAGCTCTTCGTTTAGCATTTTTAAATAATTTATCTATAACTCTGTTATGGTAATAATCTCTAGCATCAAAATCACTACGTTTACCAGATCTTATATCTTCATACATCTGTTTCATAGATGCAAGTATTCTTTTATTTTTAGCTAATTTATTAAGCTCTAGCTCTAAATTAAGAGAACCTAATGCTCGTTGAAACTCAGATCTTATATAAGGATGATCTGTTAAATTAGTGCTATCAGGTGCATAATATGTAGATGTACGTAAATCATAACCGCTATCAAATAAAAAGTTTCTGCCTTCACTTTGATCTAAGTTAAGACTTATCGGACTTACTGCATTATAAGCTCTAGTTAAGAAATCCCAATCTTTTAAAGGTTTACCATTAAGCATATCATACTTAATAGGTAGTGCTTTAGATGCAATATTTTCTGTAATTAAGTTACGGTTACGTACAGACTGTCTTACACCTGAGTTTATCTCACGCATAAATGGGGTAAATAATCTACCTAAGTCATTACGTATACCAGCTAGCGGTACTTGGTTGTTAAATAATCCAGCTACAATACGACCAGTCTGACCGGGTCTGCCTGCAAATAAGTCAACAAAGGACTGTATACCAGCTAAGTATGATTTACTTGTTACAGCCTGAGCTACAACAAGAGCTATCTTACCTAGTTCGTTTTCTGTCCATTCTTCACCCATAAGCTCGCTAGCATCACCTACGTCAGCTATTGTAGACATAATAAGGTTGAACGGCTCAAATGAGTCATACCCTACACGTACAGCACCAAGCTTTATTGTTCTAGGTTCCCACTTACCGTCTAACCATAACTGTCTTTTTTGTCTATCTACTGGGCCGTTACCATTAAGATCACCACGCATCCAAGCTTGTACAGCCATAAATACTATAGCAGATCCTATTGCTAGCCGGCCTGTTTGTAAAGCACGTGCGTTAGCTAATTCTTCTACGCTTGTAATACCATACTTACCAAGACTAGCTAAGTCGTTAGAGTTTGCAAAAGCAATATCATTAAACTCTTTGACTAAAAAGTTAAATCCGGGTGTATACTTACCTGTAAGTGCAAGACCGTTTACACCAGTTCTAGCAAACAAAAAGAAAGGTTTAGCTAAAGGTGTAGCACTAAACACATCGTTTAGTCCTTTTGCAAAGCCTGTAAGCTCCTGTGTAAGTGTTACTTCTTTACGTGCAAACTTAGTTGCTTCATCTACTATGTTACCGTTTGCGTCAAAGATCTGTGCATAAAAATCATCTTCATATGCTCTCATCAGTTCTGGTGTTATCTTAGGTGTCTTGTAACCATTGTCCTGTAACTCAAGAACTCTACGCATAGCTTTTTCACGCATCTTGGCACGACCTAAAATGTATGCAAATGCATCATCAGTTGCGGCCATGAGCTTTGTAGAGTATGTTAAGAAGTTTTTATTATTCATACTTCTTGCCATATTAGCCATACGAAACGCTGCTGTTTCTCCGGGTGTAGCTCTACCACTATCTTCTGCCCATCTACGTAATATTTCCCAGTTATCGTCGCCCGCTGTAAACTCTATAAAACGTGTTTTTATTGATCTTATATCACCTTTCCAGTAAGAGTTAAGTTTACTTCTAAATACAGTAAATGATTCTGGTATAGCTTCTACCATAGCATTAACTGATGCAAGGCTAGATCTAACTGTTGCTACATTACCGTCAAATGGTAAACGTAACACAGCACCTAATGCTTGAGCTAGCGGACGTAAGAATGTTGCAGTAGATGTACCCATAATAGCACGACCCGGTGTTTTAGTGCCAGATAGTATACTATGGGACATGACACCTTCTAGTTCTCTAATAAGAGCACCGGTACGCTGAGGCCCGCCTGCTTCTAATGCACCACCGAGTATAGTCTTTCTTGCCCACGCGTCGAAGTCGTCAAGAGTATTTACATTCTCCATCATAGAAAAGGCTTCAAACAACGCGTTTATCATATCATCATTGTCATCGTCTTTTGCTATTTTTAAGATGGACATTATAGACTCTCTAGCGTCAACCATAGCGTCTTGTGTAGCTTCTTCGACAGCTTTCTTGCTTTTTTTACCAAGTCCTAATTCTTTAAATGTGTCAGACTTTACAAATCTAGCTTTCTTTGTTTCATATAATGCAGTAAGCATAGTATCTACAAGTTGTTTAGCAGGGCCATCAATGTCTTGTAAATCAACTAGGTCAGCTATTTCTCTACCAGCTACGCCTAAGTCACGTACCTGTCGTAATAATGAACCTATAACTAGGTCTGCAATGACTACATTCTTAGATGTCCATACAGCATTACCGTCAATAATATCGTTGGTTTCAAATAACTCTTCTAGATATTCTTTTGGTGACATGTCTATAGCATTTCTGCCTTGAGTTATACGTTGATGTGCTTCGATAGCTTCTCTGTATTTATCAACAAGAGCTTTTCTATTACCTTTAGCGACCTCTAGCTCTTTAGCAAACTTTTCGCTGCTCATCAACCCACGCATGATTCTTTCAACCGTAGCGTCGTCTGTACCGCCTTTTAAGCCTATTCTTTCTCGTTCTACGGGTGTAGTGACCGATCCAGTAGAGCCCTCCTCTGAGCCCCATGACTTACGTGTTTTAGATAACTGCTCTCGAGCTGCTTGAGGCTCTACTTCGGATATGTGTGCACCTTGATGTGGTTGAGATATAGGAGCATTTTTGTCTGCTCTAAACTGTGTCTCACCTTCACGTATCTGTGCAACACCAGCTTCTATTGTTTGTTTTTCTAAGCTTTTGTTACGTTTAGTTATTTGCTCTATAGCTTTTTCACCACCTTTCTTTAGTGTGTACGCAAACCCGTCAAAGACTAGGCCGATGCCCATACCTTCAACAATGTTTTTTAGTTTCATCACTACTGGGTGATCAGTATCTTTAGTAGATATTGGTGTATCTACCCATCCATATCTGTCACGCAACGCGCCTAATGCGTTTTGCTCGTCTGACTCTTTAGATACAAGGTCAGACACAGCCCCTACAGCTGCACCTCTGACTAGATTACCTTTTGTTAGTGCTAGTAAACCAGCTGGTATAGTAACTACACCTGTGGCGGCCGCAGCCTTAGCTGTTGCAACAGTACCTATAGCTAATGTACCAAAATGTACTAAGCCTCGTAGTTGTTTACCCCACCATGTTCTAGTTTCGATTGGGTTATCGTACGCACCAAAAGGGCTGAAGTCTGGTCTATATTCACCAGTTTCTTCTTTTTGTTGCTGCATCTCGCCAGAAAGAGCGTCTATTGTACGTTCTGGAAAGGTGGCTATAGATGATGCAGTATCTTGAAGGCCACCGGATAGTATGGACTGACCTTCTTTGATGAGTGCCTTAGCACCCCAGTTTTCGGCATTTCGAGGATCTTCTTGCTCTGAAACAGCTTGCTTGTCTTGTTGCTCCAAAGTTTCTTGTGCTCTTTCCTGTGCCTCAACCTGTAGTTGATATTCTTCCGCAGCTGCCGCAGCTTCGTTAGCTACGTAGTCTATCGTGTTTCCATCAATATCAACTTCTATATTAGAATAGTTTGAATCAGTCATAGTTATGGAGTTGCAATAATTCCTTCAGTTTGTCTTCTAGTTTCTTCTTCTCTTTCTCGTCTTTTTCTGTCTTCTATATCTTTATCAATAACACCGTCTGCAATAGCTAGCACAACACCACCTAAAAGGTTTTGAAACTGGTTCATAGGTATATCGCGTAAAGCTGGAAACGCATCTAATACCATTTCTTGCTCAGCATTACTTAATGAAACTAATCTGTCCCATCTTTTTTCGCTTTCGTCACCTTCAAATACAGTTTTTGTACCGCCTTTTTTAGCTTGTATAATAGCACCTCTGATAGTGTTTGTTCGATTAGCTCTTTGCCTCATCAACTCGACTACTATTTTACTTTGTGTATCTTCGTTGAACAAAGCATTACCGTCTATAACACCATCTTTTAGAGCGTCATTTAGCTCATTAGCAGTAAGATGATATATGCCAAACTTGCTACCGCCTCTGTTAGCTAATGTAAGTATTTGATTAACAGTAAGTTTGTTACCGTTTTTTCTACTAAAACCAAAAGCTGGTTGATAGAAACCTTCTTGTACGTTTGATATTTTAAGTGCGTTTAAAAGCTTCTTTGTATTTTCTCCAGACGGGTCACTCATAAAGTCTAGGTTTTTAGTTAAGTGTGGTTTGACTTCTAGCGTGTTTTTATCTTTTAATGTAAGATCGTACTGTGGATCAACTATAACCATATTTGGTACTTGCTCTCCAGCATCATTTGTTATGTACCCATCTTGCACTACTCTAGGTCTTATCTTTATTGTACCGTCTTCGTTTAGACCACCTGTAGCTTCTAATCTAGCTTGTGCGTACTGTTTAGGTGACATTTTAGTTCCGTTTGCTACTTTATTGAAGTAATTAGGAAAAGGATCACCATATAGTAAATGTTTTTTATATTGCCCTATAGCTTGCTTTTCCCACAGAGATACAAAATTACTTTGACTTGTAGTTTTAGCAACATTAGCTTTTACTATTTTATTATCGTTTTGTATATCTAGAACGCTTGGTGTACCGCCTTCTTGTTTCTCAACAGTATTTAGAGCAAAATTACCGGCTGCTAATTCTTGTTCTATTTGAGGTAATACTGTAGATATAGCTTTATCATAATCTGTTCCTCCTTTTAGCAGATTATCCATTCTTCTACCAAACTCGTCATAAGCTTTTTTAACTTCAAGCTTTTCAAGAGTACTTAAGGGTGTGCCTTGAGTATAGTTTGGATGTGACGTTTTCAAGCCCTCTTCTATTTTTAAACCTTCGGGATCAGCAACCCCTACTCTAGAATTACCGCCGTTAGTTGATGTACCATCACCTCCAAAATCTATTTGGCTTGTATCAATACCTTGACGCTCTGCATCTTCTATTAGAGGTTTTAAGATTTCTGGTGGTATACCACCTTGATCTATGTATTGTTTTTTAAGCTGATTTACTTCTTGCTGAAATATTCTTTTTTCAGCTAGTCTTGTTCGTTCTACATCTTCAGCTAGTTTAATCTTAGTATCCTGTATAAGTTTATCATATCCGTCTCTTTGTGCAAACTTACTATCTTCAATAGTAGTACGAGTTCCGGGTGCATATGCTGGTACAAACTGAGCTTGATCGTATAAGTATTCAAGGTGATGTATCTTTAGTGTTGGCACATCAGATGTTATATCAGCAGCAACAGCTGTCATAAGATATCCTAAAGCATCAGCTCTTGTAAATTGTTTATTACCGTCACCACCATGCTCTAGGTAAATAGTATCAACTAACTGTTGTGCGTCTATATCCATCTTTTTACCATACTGTAATGGTTTAAGACCGTTTACTATAGTTTTATTTAGTTTTATATTTCTATTTTGTACGTAATTAGCATTAGCTTGACGTTTAAAGGTTTGTACATTGTTGTTTCTTCTTTGTACTAGGTCAGGGTAAATGTCTTCGTAAAAAGCTTTTCTAAACGCTCTGCTGTTTACATCTATACCAGCGTCTCTAGCGTTTTGTACCATAGCTGTGACTACTAACTCATCAGCAGAGTTATGTAACTCTATATACTCTTGTATATCTGTAATGTCTTTACCACCGTTTTCGTTTATAATCTGTAGTCTAGCACCGTAGTAATCTGTTTTAATATCAGATATTAATTGATCTAAAGTTATATCCTCTGGTTGTGGAGCCAACTTTGTATTTAGAAAGTTTTGTCCAATCTCTCCATCTTGCAATAGTTGACTGTTAAACTTCGCATCTTCAAAAGCAAATTTACCTTCTGCATCTCTTAGCTGAGCACTAGAGTTTGAGTCTAGATATCTCATAGCCTCGTCTATTTTTTTCTGTGCTTCTCGTCTATCTTCAAGCACTTGCAAAGCTGCACTAGCTTTACCAGAAAACTCTGCTATTTGACCAAAAAGTTCTAGAGGTCTATCTGCTATCTCTCTTTGTATTCTAGCCATTTGGTCATAAGCAGCAGCACTACGTTGAGTCTGGTCATCTATAGCTTCGTTAGCTGATTCAGATAAATCTGCCTCAGTTCTGTCGTAATTATCGGTAGGTAAATCGGGTATATCGTCCCTAGACTTACCTACAACGGTTTGGAATGATGATGTCATAATTTAAATGAATGAACCGAAAGATTTAAATGAAGAGCCAAATCCTGATGATACTCCTAATCCAAAACCTGAACTAACGGGAGCAGCGGCTGCTTTACCGGCACCAAAACTCATAGGGAATCCACCGAAACTGGAAGCTATACCTGCTATCTGACTTGCTATTTGTAAGGCACCACCTAGTCTATTTTTAGGAGGCATCATAACAGGAGCACCATACTGAACTGGTAGTCCTAGTGCTTCTCTAGCTGCTGCATTTTTTTGTTGAAACTGTCGTACAGCACCAGTTTCTGCGTAGGCTAAGTTTCTACCTAACACATTATTTAGTACACCTTCGACTTCTGATTCGGCTGCAAGCAATCCTTGGTAACTAGCTCGACCAAAACTTCTAGATCTACCACCCTCGTTTACTGTACCTTTCGATCTAAAATACGCACGAGCAGCGTTTTCTATTTGTTTTCTACCCTTACCTTGGGCAGCGATAGCTTTTGCGTAAGCGTCAGATCTGGCTCTAGAAAGTCCTATTACGTTTCTAGTTTGTGCTCTAGCAAAAGATATTTCTTTGTTATAAAATTTAAGCCTTTCTGCTTCAAAGGCTGCGTTTTTAGCACGGGCTTGTTGTTTAGCTTGAGCTCTAGCCCCTGCATTAGCATCTACGCACACGGCAAAATTCAATAAATGTTACATTATTTGGCCCATGTTTTAACTTACGTAAAAACTTGAAGCCTAGAAACTTCAGCAGTTTTAAATGTGCTGTGTTTCTACTATCAACTATATTCCAAAGGAGTCGCTCTTCACGGCTATCGACGTACCGCTTCGCTTCTCTTGCGAATGTAATTGGATATCGGTGTATATCAGGAGTGCATAGCATCCATATATCACCTTCTGTTCCTACTCCGGCCATGCCAGCAGTCTTGCCGTCAGGCACTGTGAAATACACGTAGGATGGGTTGTGAACCATTAAAGACGGTAAGAGGGTAGGATCTATCCCATGCCCCTCTTGCACCTCTCTGTGGTCGTCTGGACGTAGGTTAGAGGCCACTTCTGTAGCAGCCTCTATTGTGAGTGGATGAATGTATTTAGACACGTTTGTAAAATTTGGGTGAAAAGTCTCCTTCCCAAGACAACGCTCTTAACGTAGCTGGGGCAGGGTGTGATGATTTAAGAATAACATCAACGTTTGTGTTTCTTTCGTACACAGGTATAGTCTTAATAAACTCGTCAAGGAACGGAGCATCAGATACTTTGTACTCATCTAATTGTGTAGATTCGTAAACTTCTGTGTAATCCGGTTTACCTATTCGTTTAAGTGTAGTTTCGTATAGACCTATTTTACCAAAGTGTATCTTAAGTCTATGTAAGACTAATGATGAATTTACATCAGCTCTACTTTTACCTCCAACATTTGATGTAGCATAAAATCTTGGAAACTTAACTTCGTAAGGATATATGTATCCTATGATTAATGTTGCTCCAGACCAGTTGCCAATAACAGTTAAGGTAGTTCCTGATACTGTTGGTTTAGCATATCTACCGATACGTGGCGCGTTAGTATCTACATCAACAATAACAAGATCGTGATTTGGTGTTGTAACTGTGTTTAACCACCCCACACCACTGAAGGTTGTGGTATTCGTAGTTGCGTTAAAGCTACCGCCGCTAATAGTAGTATGATTATCCACATGTAATAAGAAGTCTGTTTCATCTTGTGTTATACTTGGATCGTCTTGTGTCTGCACTAGTTTTATGCTTTGTAAATAGTAATCACTATCTAAAAAGAAATATTCATCATTTATAATAAAATGATATATTAATGGATTATTAAGTTTCCATTTAAACCATGCAGCTTGTTGTCTTTGCTCAGACACTTGAAAATATTTATAACCAAAAACAGTATCTGAGTTTGTCTTACTTATTAATATTATAGAGTTTTCTCTTGAGTTGGTAAGTAAGTCTATATCTTTTGGTAATAATGTAGGTACAACTTTACTAACCTCAACTATAGATGGTTCTCCTTCTCGACGTATGTTAGCCATTTCATTGAATCGACTAAACTTACCAGAGTTATCTACATAAGCTATTGTAGTTCCTAATGATATAGGAGGTATATCTTTGTTATAATTAAAGGTTGACAGGCTACGCAGTTTTGCAGTATCAGGGTTAAAGACTGTATCATCTGATGCAAGTAAAAACTGTTGGTTTGTACTAAATATCACCAAACCTGTATTAGTGTCTATGCCATCAAAAAGCTCTGATGGAAATGTTGACGCAGCTGATATATCAACAGGGTCGCTAGCTGATACTGTAAGAGCGGTTTCTATAAAGAAGTCAGGTTGACCTATCGAGCCCGGTCTTGACGCTATTGCATTTTCACCTGATAATAATACTAATCTATTTCGGAAAAACAAAACTTTATTGATACGTTTTCCTACAAAACTAGGCTCAGGATTTGTTACATTGTCTCCTACGCGTCTCTCTTTATAATCAAAAGGTCTAACTGTAAATGTAGTTGTAGCAGTACGCTGTATAACCAACGGCATATTTGTAAGTGTTTTGGTTATGCCGGGTGCTGCACATTCGACCCATGAACCAGTTCCATCTTTATTGTTTTGACCTTCAAATCTAAGATAGTAATCATCTTCCTCTGAACGTAAAGCGTTAGATACTTTTACTATATATCCATGCTTACACTGGTTAGGTAAGTTTTGCACATCGTTTATTGAGGTCTGAAACGAACGCATTAAATCATCTTCTACAACCTCTAGCTGAAACGGGTTAGCACTAGAAAAGTATATACCATTACCTATATGCTTGCCACTAATTCCACTAGGTAAATTAGCAAGAATACCACCAATAACAGTATCAGCAGTAACAGCTGTATCTGCATCAAAAGGGGTAGGCTCCGGTCTGATTATACCGTCTCCGTTAGACGATACTGTAGCATTAAGCACAGTGGATTCATGATCTTCTACTCGAATTGTATAGTTAAAGTTTTGTGAAGCAGAGTCTAAAGTTACTGTAGCTGTATTTCCTGTAACCCAGCCTTCACCACCATGTAGTAAGACCACGTCTCTACTATAACTACACCTATAGTTTTGTCCATCTGGGCCTTCTTGAATAGCACTGTAGTTAGGGCTTACACCTTGTTGTCCTACAGTAGTGATTCTAAATATTAGATTCGTTTTAGACCCTGAGTCTACACTAAATACCTGTGTACCTATACCGGGGCAGTGACCTGTGCCATCTGACTCATCTAGCGTATCACTCGATATTTTAACACGTGTAGCTCTTGTTAATGTTGTAGTTTGTGTATTGTTTCCGTGTATGTTTATACCATACTGCCTACCGTTTTCTGTACGTATTAGTTCTAAAAATGCAAAGTGTGCATCAGGTGTGGTATCAGTTGTACCTGTCATACCAACAAGCGTGTTAGCATTAGTAGTGTCACGACTGTTAACGAAGGTAGTATCGTTAATGGTTAAGAATTGTAAGTTTTCTGGAACAGTTGTTGCTAGGTAGTTTTGTATCGCTGTTTGATTATTAACACCGTTATGAGTATAATTAGTAGTCATCTGCTGACCGTCACTACAACGCCACACGCGAACTTGTCCGTCAGCTGCTACTTGACCTATGTAAGATCCCTCAGTTTCGTCACGAAAATAGTGAAACCATGAGCCACCACTTTGTACATTAGTTAACTTATCTGCTCCTATTCTTTTTGCACCCGGCCTTTTAAATAGTCCTCTAGTTATATCTGGTATCCCGTTCGTAATCTCAGTTACTTGACCCGGAAATTTTAACTGGTCAGGCTGTTCTGACATTCCTAGTGAGTATTGAGGTATAGTTTGTGTTATGCCTGCCATTATCTTCTTAGATTTCTAAATGGTTGATAAGATTGGTAATGAGTATCCTCTTCAAATCCAAGCATGTTGTGATCTGCCTGATTACACTCGTACTCCATAAGAGCTGCACGAGACAAAGCTTCTTGCTGAGCTAGTAACTTTACAAGCTGTGGATTAGCAACAAGCTGTGTAGCTGCTGCTCTTGCTGCTCGGTTTGTGATATATCTTCTAAATATTACTGGTAAATCTTCAAACTCATACAAGCGTACAACATCAAGATCAAGGGTTTCTGTAAATACATCCGTGTGTTTTATCTTGTCATATATCTTACCGTTGCGACGTACTAGATCTTTACGTCTATCAAAACGGTTGTCGTGTAAAT
>TARA_R100000654_G_scaffold24441_2_pt1 | contig 14312 bp, 17 predicted proteins | sample TARA_R100000654 | Tara Oceans TARA_R100000654 (sample SAMEA2622473) | marine metagenome | biome: marine biome (ENVO:00000447); feature: surface water layer (ENVO:00002042); material: "saline water (ENVO:00002010), including plankton (ENVO:xxxxxxxx)" | depth 5 m
TGAATTTGCGTTATTAGCTGGGGCTGTATTAACTGTGCTTACTGTGCTTACTCGTATATTACCATTTGAATCTACATGAAGAGCATGTGTATCCCCTGATCCGTCGCTACTTGTGTTCCCATGTGCTAAATTAGCTAATCTTCCTTTAGTATCACATTTAACACTTCTAAAAGCACTTCCATCAAAAGCCCCTACTTGTTTTACTGCATATTGTGTAGCATTTAAACTATTATCGGCACCTACACCTTCCACTGAACTTTCTAATACATTTAATCTACCATCAGCATCCGTCTTCACAAATGTGCTTGTAGTAGGATCTGTTATGGTTTGTCTAGCTGATAAATCGCCATCTGCACTCGTAGACACATCACTAACCTTTAAAATTCCATCTGCGTTTTTAGGTAATTGGATATCACTTATTATAACCATTATTATAATAAATAGAGAAAATAAAAATAAAGTAAAAAAATAATTACCCCACGACATTGTAGCCACCACTTGATAATACAATTGCTTTAGAACAAAGTCCCCACATGTTAAGGTTAAGTTGTGAATGATAACTTTCACTGTTAGCTCCTGCGGATCCCTCCAAGGTTCTCTCATATTCTAGTTGCATATCTCTAACGGTATCTTGAATTTCTATACCGAAATAATCCTGAACACCAACCTGTGTAGCCAAAGCCGAAGCCCCATCAAAAGGTCTTAAGATATTATAAGCTTGATCGCTTCCTAAATCTGCATTTAATGGATATGCGTTGGTTGTTCCCCAACTATCAGCTAGAAGTGCTAATCTTTTATTAGGTCTATCACAAGCTAAAGGTAATTTAGGTGCACCATTAATTTTAACATTAATTTTTTCGTTTAATGAAGTAATACTAGCATAAGCTCCCATGGGTGAGCATTGATTACCATTCTTAAATACTGCGGTTAAAGATGGATTTTTAGCTACTACAAGTTTCTTAAGATATTTTCCTCTATAGTTTTTAACATTTGCACTTACTTTTTGGTCTGCTCTACTATCGTTAACTGCTGGATTAAATCCTGCAGGTGAGCCGTTAGTTCCTGCTGACACCACTACAAGATCATGTTCTATACTATCCCATTCAGCACCTCTAAAAGCTCTAGTTGCTTCGGCTTTATCAGCATCATCAGTAAATTCATCATAAGATAGAACTGCTCTAATTGTAGATGAAGCATTTGCTGTATTACCTAAAATTTTATTTGGATCACTTTCGTATTCTATAACAATTCTTAATCTATTAAATACTGATAAAGGTAAAGCTTCAACAGAGCCGAGCATAGGAAGAACTCTTTTAAGATCTAAATATCCAGCAGATGTTAAACTATCAGCTGTCGCAGGAATTGTTCCTTGAGCTAATCTATAAATTGCATCACTACTAGGATCATTATCATTCCCATTAGGGGTATCGTTTGTTGGAAGCTGTCCTTGAACTGAATAACCCATGACTTTTTTTTGAAGGTCGCCAAATTTAGAAGCGTTTTGATCATTAAAACCTAAATAATTTTGGAAAGCTAACCAGCCATTTGCGTTTCTACATTGGTCTAGAACAACATTGCCGTCCATGAGAAAAATATTTTTAATAACACCACTGGCTCCAGCTACAAAATTATAATGAGGTGCACCAGCACATGATACGCCCACACCAGCTAATCGTAAATTAGGTAATAAAACTCTATTTGTATCATCATTATCAATTCTAAATTCTGTTCTCACATTTTTAACATCTAATACAGGATCTAACAGGGTATTTTTAACTACTCCACTATAATCGACATTATCCATTTTTTATTATAATAATGTTAGAAAAAAAAAATAATAAACAAAGATTTAAAAAATCTTTAAAGCAAATAACTTTATATCAAAAAAGGTTTTAAGCTTTTGATAATCCAACTGGGATACTTGAATGGAAGTATAAATATAAAATAACTGGTGATGCATTAGTAATACCACTATCAATTTCCATACTGAATTTTCTTCCATCACTAAAATCTAAGTTATCATTAAAGTTAATACCAGCACCGAAACAGTCATTACTATCAAGATTATTAAGTTTGCAACCATTGATACCAGCTGATCTCATACTTTCTAAATAATTAGTTATAATTTCCTGTTGATTATCTAATCTAAAGGTTTGGAATGCATTTGAACTATCATTATAATTCATCTGTATGTTATTTATTCCTACAGGTCTTTCTAATAAATAGTTATTTGAACCAAATGTGTTCTCTTTACTTTGGGTCATGAATGTAGCACTGATAGCATTAACAACAGCTGGAATAGATGTTGAGATACTGGCGTTATTACTTTCTAAAGATTGATTAGAACTTAATGCTCTATACATGATAGCACCATCATTTTGCGGTGATGGAATTGTCTTATATGTCATTCTTAAATTTTCTAGTAAATAAGAAGGATCGGCGGTCGGTGCTACACCAGCATTGGCTCCAAATAAAACAGCTACATTTCTTGCAAGTTTGAATTGAACACGAATTGCACCAGTTGAACTAAAGGGCACTGTAGAACCAACTTGTGATCTGTTTAAACATATCATGGGTTTTACTGAGAAGTCAGGTTGAACAGTATATGTTGAATTAGCTGATTTACTATTTCTTGTTTTTAATAAATATTCTGTTTGTCTAACATCAGGTGCTCTTAAAGCTGGTAATGATGAAGAACTATGAAGGTCATCGGCAGATGATGTAGCTGTGCTAATCATTTTAACAAATCTCCCATAATTATCTATATTTTCTATTTGACCTTGAGTAGACAACACTACTGAAGAATTTTCTATAACAGAATGCATACCTACAAAATTATCCATAGTTATTCTAGTTGCATCAGCTACAACGGTTGTTCCAGTTTGGAATACTTTTAAGTCCCCTTCAAATCTAACACTGCCTAAAATCAAAGATCTGCCTACATCAGCATTTAAAATAAAATCTACATTAGCAAATTCAGTAAATCCACCTACTATATCGTTTTCAGGAAGCGATGAGTGATATTTAACATTATCCATTTTTTATTATAATAATGTTAGAAAAAAAAAATAATAAAGTAAAACAAAAAATAACTTTAAACCGATTTAATACATTCTTTATAAACAATGACATTTCCTAGTCCTGCTCCGCCGATACCATCGTGATTTATCTGTAGTAATGAATAATCAGCCATCATTTTAACAGGTGCACCAATCATCTTAACATCTATAGTATTTGTAGTTCCTCCTAGTGATACTCTTTGTGTTTCATCTTCCTTACCAGCTGGAACAAGTTGGATAAGTGATTTAATCTCATATTGGGAATTGCTTAAACTCATGAGTAATCTTTCTTTATGAACTGGGGTGAAGAAATTTATGTTTCTATTAGTTAAATCTAAATCATTATGTCTTAATCTATAAGAAGATGCTGAAGTCAAAGCACCATTGCTTGATATAATAGGATTAGGATAACATATATATACATTTCTACAATTAGGTTCAATGTTTACTTGTTGCTGATGACTTGGTGTAGCAGAACCTGCAGAATATTCTTCACTAGCATAATGTTTATACTCTCTTGGCTGGGCATCCGCACCAGTAGGTGAACCAACAACACTAAGAACAAGAGAAGCTGATGGAAATGATACCTCGCATTTTGATGGTGCTGTTATATTATGAATTGTTGCAGTAATATCATAAGTTTTACCAGTAAGAGCTGGTGCTTGATCAAAAATAATTGCATTAAATGTTAATCGAATTTTCCCTTGATCTGTTCCAGTTAAATGTTCAATTCCTGTTATCATTCGTGTAGGTTGATAATTTCCTCCACCGCCTTGAGGAACGGCAACAAAATCCAGCTTCATGCCTGTGAAGTATGGGCTCTCTTCTAAAGTTCTAAAGGTATAATCTGTAGTTAATGTAGTTTGGTCAGTAGGTAATGCAACACCTGTAGTAAATGTGAATGTATTTCTACCTTGATAAGCTAATTGATTATCGTCAGTTGATGTTTGCACATTAAGAAGGTCTACCTGAAGCTCTAAACCTAATCGTGTCTGTCCATGTCTATTAGCATCATATTCAGGGTGATCGCAATATGGGAATAAATCTTTTAATGGAATTTTAATATGTTGATCTACATTTCTTGATAGAGCTGTGCCTTCTTTAACAAGTTCTCTATAAGGTGAATTACGAGTAAATTTTTTAGATACCATATTAGAAAATGTTGAATATTCTTCACTATAGTTTTCTTCAAAAGATTTTTTGAATTGATGCAATGTAGATTGAAGGCAATCAACTCTTCTAACATTAGTAATTTGACCATCTCTAGCCGAGCTGAGATGTGCGTTTTTTACTAAAGAAACGCTTGGAAATACATTCTCATTGGAATTACCGAAATCACCTGCAATGCCTGTAGCCGTTTTTATCTCATATATTCCCTGTCCATTATTAGCTCCGTCGTCTTGTGTTATAACTGAAGATACTAAATTAATATACGATGAAGAGAGATCGTATACACCCTGAGGTATATCAAAATCACATAGTCGTTTCGTTCCATTAAAACCGCTTCCTTGATTTGACTGAATTTTAATAACTTTATCCATAATTTTTATTATAATAATGTTAGAAAAAAAAAATATAATATAAAATATAAAATCAAAATGTAGCATATAATAAATTGCATCAATTCTCCTCAGCCACTTTCTTAATTACCTTTTTATTTTTATTACTTCTTAAAGAATATTCTTTATTCTCTATTTCGTCTTTAATTTCTTCTTTTATTTTATTATCTTGTTTATCTTGCGTTCTTGATAAGACATTGTCTAAAATTTCTATAACTCTATCGCGTGAATAACAGCTCATATAATGTTTTACCTTTCTACATGTATCACAAAGTGAGTTAATTATTAAATACTCTTGAGTGCATACAGGGCAAGTAAATACCATATTCTATACATATATGGAAGAAATAAAATTAGAATATCTTATTATGTCATTACCTTATGAACTTCAACATAAAATTTTTCATTATAGTATACTACACCCTACAGCTAAAGTTATAAAAGAATTGATCAAAGAAACTGATGAATTAAATAATATCCATTTTTGCATAGACAACCTTAAGTATGATAAATTATCTTTTTTTGAATATTTAGTAGAGATGCGGTATTTAAAGGGGTATCACGATTTTGAGGATTTGATTGAATTATTATATTATTATTAGCATTCCATGTGAATAGGTTCAAAATTCTTATCAAAATATAATTCAGGTTTACTAAAATTTATTACCATGAAGTCGTGTTTATCCTTAGTATTAGAAAGGAACATCTCACGAAACATTTTCTTATCTTTTAAATAATTATGATCTTGTTCAATTAGTTCTAGCTGTTTATTAGAACTCTTACCTAATATTAATCCTGATGCATTTTCTCTTAAACCTGTTCCAAAACTAGAGTATTTTTGAGCTGTAGCTATAACCGATATTAAAAATTTTCTACCATTCATAAATATTCTATTCATTTGACTTTCTTTTTCTCTACCTTGAAGGGAACCATCAAAAGATACATCATCAAAAATAAATAAAGAATGTTTCGGTTTTTCTTTATCTGCTATATCATCATTAAAGTTATCAACTAACATATCATATATAACCTCTACTGCATCGCCATCATATTTATCAAATAAATTTTCTTCAGGAATATCTAGCTCTTTTATTATTATTTTTAATTTTCTATCACCTGATAAACTATTACTAAATATAAATATATTCTCAGGATCAAAATCTTTTCTATAAAATTCTTTATTATCATTCAATAAAAGGTTAGATAATATATTAGTTTTTCCCATTCCTGTTTTTCCTGTGATTAGTAAAGCCATTCTTAGGTCAAATGTCTTATTTTTTTTCTTAACAAAACTATCTGTATTATCCTTTAATCTTAGGATTTCTAACTTCATTTATAATAAACTTATATTTTTTTTTATCTTTTTATATATATATATAATGAGTTCCTTATCACAATTCAATGCTAATAGCGAGAGAGATGCGAGATTGAACTATCAAAATGAATATAATAACGAAATCATGAATAATCAAAATCTTTTAGAACAAAGAAAAGAAGAATTAAAACAAAGAGTTAACAGTTTAATAGAACCATTAGGTCAGGAAATTCTACGAGGAGCTGGAGAAAGATTGATTAAACAATATGGACTAAAAAAATATTATGATGCTTTAAAAAGTGGGGATACACAAAGTTTAATTAAGAGTTTAAGTGATGATGTGGGTAAGAGAGCTAAAAGCATTGTTGCAGGACAGAGCGATGAAGCATTATCTAAATTAGGATTAAAACCTGAAGAAATTTCATCTCTTAAAAAAGGTTTAAATGATGGTGATTTTAGTGGAATAGCTGGATCAAAATTAACCGATTTATTTAATAGAGCTAAAAATATAGCAAGATCTCAAGATGTAGATAAAGCTCTAGATAAATTAAATGTATCAAAAGAAGATAAAGCTGACTTACCACAAAGCTTTTTAGATGATGGGAAAAAGGTTTCTGCACTCGTAGAAAGCGGTATAGGAAAAATGACTGATAAGTTAAGTAATCTTAGTGGTGATGCGAAACAAGAATTTTTAGATAAAACTGGTGGTAATGTGCCTTCTAGTGATGACTTAGCAGAACACATGCAAGATTTAGATATACCTGAAGCAAATGTATTAACCCCTTTTGATAGCAGTTTGCCTTTTAAGGGACTTGGACGAGAAACAGAAGGCGAAATATCTAATCCAGCATTTAACCTTGATAATGATGCTACACCTTTATGGAGTGCATCAAGTTCATTTGATCAAGAACAAGAAGCCATAGACCAGTTTTTAGCTAATAAATCGCGAAATTTAGCTGGAAGCGGTGGTGCTGAACAAAGTAGGTTCTACAACGAATTAAGAGCACAACCTACAGCAGAACCAAAAGATTTAGGAATACCAGCAGATCAAGAACCTAAATTATTAGGTGGTTTAGGTGGTGAGGGAATACCATTTGATGTAGATAAAGATTATACAGCTAATACAGCTAGTAATACTGGCGGTTTTGTATCACGCATGATAAATTATTTTACTGGAAAGGGTAAAGAAGAGGCAGAGCCACCTGCTGAAGAAGACCCAGTTATCCCATCAACTGATCCACGAGGTAATTTAATATTTGATACATCTTCCCTAAAAGCTTTAGGAATTCAACAAGCTGAACAATTTCCACAAGATGCTAATTTAAATACCTATAGAAGATTATTAAGAGGTGATGATGCAAGTTCTTTCCAACCAGTAGAAAGAGTAGGTGGTTTTGATGTTAGTAAAACTAATGTTCCTTCTGCTATTAATTGGACACAAGATGCATCACAATCAGGTGCAAACAGAGTTTTGACACAAGCTAGAAGAATAGAACAAAAAGTATCAGCTAAGGATTTACCTAGACCACCTAAAGCAACAAGAGAAGAACCTGACTTAGGATCTGTTAGCGGAACCTATAGAAGAGGTAATTTAGAAATTCCATCAAGAGCCCCTGCCTTACCTCAACCATCAGGAGCAGAAGCTTCAACCCCATTGAATGTAGTTAGTGCTAACGATTTAATAACACTACAACCAGTATCATCAACAACTCAAGGGGAACCAATACCACCATCATTAACACAACAACAAGGCACCACGGCAACACAAGTAGAAGAAGATCAAAGATTAGGGGCTGGATTGCAAGGCGGTGCCCTAGCTCAACAAGCATTAAAGAAAGGTAGACAATACTGGAAAAATCGAAAACAAAGAGATGGTGAAGATAAAGAACAACCTGAAGAGGAACCTGAAGCCGAACCTGAACAACCGCCCCCTGAACCTGAACCACAAGAAACCGCACCTAGTGCAGGAGGAGATCCACCTATCGATCCTACACCAACCCCAAGTCAACCAGCAGTCGAACCAGCTACAAAACCAGCTACAGAACCAGCAGAACCAGCAGAACCAGCAGAACCAGCAGAAGCACCTGAAGCATTAGGTGCGGAAACAGGAGAAAAAGTAGCAACAGATGTAGCCGAGAAAGGTGCAGAACAAGGGGCTGAGGATATAGTTCCTGAGATTGTGCCTGAAGCTACAGGCGGTATTTTAGAAGGGCTTGGAGCTGGACTGGATGCTAGTGGCGTTGGAGCCCCCTTGGGAATTCTATTAGGATTAGGTGGTATATTAGCTGGTAGTGGTATATTTAATAAAAAACCACCCACGCCACCTAGTGCAAGTAGTGTAGCCGATAATCCTGAGAAATATGGTTTGAGTGTAGCACCACAAGAAGCAACCGTTTCTAGTGAAGTTGGTGGAGGTAATGTATAAATATTTTATATATATATAAATATATGAACAAAGATAAAAATATTGTTAGTGTTGACATTGAACCTTCAACAAGAAAAGATAAAAAATTCATGGCTATATTCAAAAACAAAGATAACAAAAAAATAAAATTAGTGCATTTTGGGGCTGAGGGATATAGGGACTATACATTAATATCGAACAAAAACTCACCGTTTTATATAAAAGACGAAGATAAACGAAACTCGGTAAGAACATTATATATTAATAGGCATAAAAAAAGAGAAGATTGGGATAACCCTGATAATTCAGGATCATTATCAAGATGGGTATTATGGGAAAAACCTAAGCTAAATGATAGCATTGCATTTTATAAGCAAAAATTTAATTTAAAGTAGTATTTTTTTATATATATATAAATATAGATGAATAATAAAAATCAAGTATTAGAACTAAAACAAAATGGAAAAAATAGCTTAGTATATACTGATAAAACAGGTAAACAAGTTAATGGAGATTATAAAGCACGACTAGCAAACGGTGGAGTGTATTTAAATAATGGCGATACTTTGAGATTAAATCAAGTTTTTCTAGAAACAGATGAAGTTGAAGAAGATGTTATAGTTATAGAAGATACATTAACATTAAGAATAGATTATATTAGATATTTAAAAGATGTTGATAACATAGTGCAACCGAACCCTAGCGATAGAACTTATACAGGAACATCAGGATCTACAACAGATCCTTTAACAATGTCTATACCATTAGACAAAACCCCATCATTTTTAGTAAATCAAAATACTTTTAATGCCTATGGTGGAGCTAGTTTTAATAGTAATAATAGTCATGGATATTACCAACGCAAAGGCGAGATCTATACTGAAGCATTAAACATAGGATTAAATGATTTTGCTAATAATCTAAATCATAGAAATTTAGTAAGTATGACTTTTTCTAGAAAAGATAAAAACAAACCTTCATCATCTTTTAATTGTGAAGTATCAGTTAAAAACTCATTAGATAATATTATTAAGTTAACTATCAATGTTCCACCTATGGGCATATTAACAGAACAGCAATTAGTAAATATTAATTTTTTCTGTCAAAAGGATTTAACTAATTTTCCAATTAATGAGGTATTTAAAATAAGTAATGAACTGCAAATGAATGAAGCTAATATTATATTAACCGCACATAGTGCTATCACCCCTGTGAATTTCGCTCAGCTTCCAGTATTCTGCCCTAATATAATACAAAAAACGGCTCGGCTTCCAGCAGGGAATTATCATGCGACAGAACTCGGTCAAATTATAACTAATTTATTTACCGATAGTAATTTGGGCAGTGGACAAGTTTTAGGTAATAGTTCATCAGTCATTCAACAACCTTCACTCATGGTTTTAGCCGATCAAGATTTAACTACTATAGGAACCACAGCTTTAAATATTCCTGAGGGCGATTTCTTCCATCAAAATGCTTCAACTGGTTGGCGTGTATTTGTTAAAGCAACTGATAGTAATCGTTTTAACTGGTATGGTGCAATTGGGGCTATGCAAAGAATACCTAGTAATCCTTCTAATAAACCATTAAATGTATTAAAAAATGATCCACCTATATACGCTGGTAGTGATAGTTTCGGTTTAGTATATGATAATGAAGTTAATAAATTTAAGTTTGAGCGTATACATACTAGTATTAGAGATAATGTTAATAATCAACCTAGTGTGCAGGTTTTAGATAATCCTACAATAACATCAGGAGCTCAAGCACCTTTTCCACCTGATTTCTATAGTGGCTCACCATCTACATATGTTAATAGCCCACAGCATTCATATATGGCTACTAGCTATGGTGGTATTATAATGACTAATTTATCTGCAAGTAAGGTAGATGGAGGTGTCGTATATGTTGACTTTTGGGAAAAATTATTAGGGTTTGATTTAAATATCATAACAAAAAAACCCAGTCAAACTGGTAATACTCTTGCTACAAAAACAGGTAATACTTTTCACCCTACTGGATCAGGGGGAAGCGATAATATTATTGATTATCAAAGCGATACGGAACAAATTATAAGCTATTCTTATGGGGGATTAAAACCAAATGATAACATAACAGATGATGTATCTTCAATTGATGGTTTGCATAATATTTCTACAACACAGGGGACAGCTACATCAAGAGGTCATAAATATTATAATTTGATTGATGTAGTAAATTTTGATACAGCATCTAAACAAAGATTAGAACAATTTATTAACACTACGGAAACCTCGCAGATTTTCGCAAGTAATCAACTAGAAACTCAAAATATATCATTTGCTTATTACCTCATAGATATTAATGCAAATATAGAAAATGATTTCGTAAATGAAGAAGGAGTTAAAAAAAATATATTTAGTATTATAAATCGATACTATGTTCAAGGTGGTTATCTCTCAGGAACTAACAGTGGTGTTGAATATGTTCATCAAGGTGAACCTATGTTGATAAGTGATTTTGATATTAGAATTTTAAAACCTACTGGGGAGATAGCAGATAACTTAAAAGAAGATAATACCATATTTTTAGAAATAATTAGAGCTTAAAAATCATTTTTTTTCTATCTTTACTTTTAGTTCTTTGTTTTAAAAAATCAAAATATCTTTTACTTAATATATATCTTTTATCTTTATCGTTTAATACTCTTAATCGTTGTGTCATAACATTAGCTACCTGAACTATTCTAACATGTGGATACTTATTAGATTTATATAATCTTTCTAATTTTTTAATAGTTTTATTAACATCATCTAATGTAGCATACTTTATCCTAATAGTATCTTTAGGGTTAGCATCGCTGTAGAGATCATAGGTTTTAAAAAATAAATTTTTCTTTGTAGGTGTATTCATATATATACTAATCTATTATAAAAAAAGATTATTCTATAATCTTGAGATTATCCCATAATACTCGTTTATTCATATCTTTCTTTTTTTCTTTTGCAGTTTTAAGTAAAGCTTTTTTACCATGTTTTTTTATTAGTTCTTGAATTGTTGTTGGTGTATCTTTATCAATTCTTTTACTCGGTCTGCAACCTTTACCATCGCCACCTATTCCACAAGCTATCTTCTCACCTTTTTCTATAAATGGAACAACTTGAATCCATTTTTCTTTATTCCATCTAGCAACGCCTTTATCAGTTTTTTTTCCTGAATATTCACCACCTAAATCCTTATAGGTTTTTACAAGAAACATATTCTTATACGCCGAGTTCTTCTTATAAGTTTTATCAGCAATCGCCTTTGCTCTTTTATATAATGAAGGATTTTTAACATTACTAGGTATATCCATATATATTATAATATATATATATAAAAAATGAAGAATGATTTGCATTATAAAAAAAGAGATGAGTATTATACACCCAAAATTTTAGTTGAACCTTTACTAGAATATATATCAACAGATAAAGTTATATGGTGCCCTTTTGATGAAGCTAATAGCGAATATGTTTTAATTTTTAAAGAACATGGATACAAAGTTATCCATTCTCACATTAAGGAAGGTAAGGATTTCTTTACTTATTATCCTGATGAACATTTTGATTATATTATAAGTAATCCCCCTTTTACTCGTAAGTTAGATGTATTAAAAAGATTATATCAAATAGGAAAACCGTTTGCATTATTATTAGGACTACCTATATTAAATTATCAAATAATAGGTGAATTTTTTGTAGATAAACAATTGCAACTATTAATAGTTGATAAGAAAGTATCATTTGACGGCAATACATGCAGTTTTAATAGTAGCTATTTTTGCTATAATTTTTTACCTCGTGATTTAATATTTCATCATTTACCTCATAACAATACTGGTAATAATTATCTTGGATCTAGAATGTATTAATTATTTTTTTTTCTTTTGTTTCTTTTCAAATTCAACTGTTAAATCATGAGCTTTATTAAATGAATTACCTTCTTTAATATAAATAATCATTTTACGGATATGTTTACTAGCCATACCGCCTTTGTGAAGCTTAGAATGTTCTTTTAATTTTTTTAACATAACTGGCGATAATTCTTTTTTAAATAATTGGCTTTGTGTTTTTTTAGGGGTTTTCTTTTTAGGTTTTTCCTTTTTTACCATCATATCTTCTATTGCTGTTTTAGCATAAGTTCTACCATACATATTATATTATTATAATAATATATTTTAATATATTTTAATTATATAATGAATACAAGTGAACAATTATATCACATGAATGATACCCTTCATTTTTTAAGTGAGAAAGTAGATAGAGAGATAAGAATTATAAAGAATATGCTAATAAGAATTTTAGATTATTTAAAACCTGAAGTTCTTAGCGATTAAATACACAGAATAAAGAATAATACACAAAAATACACAAAATAAAATATTATCTATATGTATAAATGCCTAAAAAACAAAGCGAGTTATTTGATGTAGAGCAAACGAAATCTATTAAAAAAGCTACAATAGAAAGTATTCCTGTTGCAACCCCTGAACAGATAGAAAAAGTTAAAAAAAGAAAAGAAAAAAAACCAAGAAAAGAATTGAGTGAGGAACGCAAAGCTCAACTAAGAGAACAACTTGCAAATGCTAGATTAAAATCGGCAGAAAAAAGGGGTAAGGTTGCTAAATTAAAAAGATTGGAAAAAGCTGAGAAGGATCAGGAAGTTGACGAAAAACTAGCTAAGTATGAGAAAAAAGAACCTAAGCCAAAAGTAGATAATAGTGAGTTATTAGCTTATAAGGAAGAGATAGAAAATCTTAAAAAACAACTGCAATCTAAAAAAGAAGAACGACAAGAAATAGGTAAACAAATAAAAGAATTGCCCAAAGAAGATAAATTTAAAAAGAGTGAAGATAAAGATAGATATTTAGAACTTAAAAATGACATGGCTGAATTAAGAAATATATTAAAAGATATGAGAGCAAATAAACCTAAACCAGCTACAGTTAAACAAGAAACAATAAAACCTACACCTTCGGCACCTATAGATATACCAAATAATAAACCGTATGTTCCTAAATGGAAACTAACTAAAAGATATTAATAAACGATATATTTATCTTAACGACAGATCAACTTTTTTTTTAATCTTCTCATCTAAAACTTTTATTTCTACCAATTGTTGTTTAAGTTTATCCTTGTATTCTTCATCTCTATAACATTCAGTATCATCTAAATTCTCTTGTTGCAAATTTGCATATTCATCTAGAGCACATCTAATGAGCCACAGTTGATCCTTATTTAAATACACATTAGGCATGGTATTCTCTTATACTTATTATACAAATTAAATCTTTAAATATATATATTTAATATGACGAGATAACTTTTTTGAAACTATATTTAGTTTTTTTAAAATAATCAATAAGTTCACCTATGTTATGAAAACCACACTTTTTATTATTCTCTCTACGATTATTATAAATTGTTAAAAGATAATTAAAGTTTAATAATCTGTTTAGTGCAGTTTTATTGTTGCCTGATTTAGGTTTAAACATTTTTTTATAAAACATAAATGAAGATAATCCAATACGACCACAACAACGATCAATGGTCAATGCCTCCCAGTCATCATCGTTCAAATAATAGTGAGGAGTGTCAACAAATAATTTTGAAGGTCTAAAATTTGTATTAGTAGGATTATTCATATTATATGCACCAGTTCTTCTTAATATTTTTGCCTCCCATGCATCTTCTATAATTTTTGCTAATGGGTGTTGAAAAACTTTATCCAGTGCTTTTTGAATAGGTTTTATTTCTACGACACCTAATGAAAGAACTTTATTAAATAGTTCTGTTTGTTCTTTAAGAATAGGATCAATTAAAAAATGTGGAGGAGCTGGGAGATTGTCAATTTCGGTTTGAGTGAAGAAGGTCATCTCAGTATAGTTATACTACATAACTATTCTTTAAATAATTTTGATAAATTATATATTTAATTTGACGAAATAA
>TARA_R100000654_G_scaffold19584_2_pt1 | contig 14228 bp, 26 predicted proteins | sample TARA_R100000654 | Tara Oceans TARA_R100000654 (sample SAMEA2622473) | marine metagenome | biome: marine biome (ENVO:00000447); feature: surface water layer (ENVO:00002042); material: "saline water (ENVO:00002010), including plankton (ENVO:xxxxxxxx)" | depth 5 m
TACATCTGGAACTTATGTCTTAATAAAAATTAAAGAAGAATTGAAAGAATTAATAGATGGAGAGTATATTGATAAACCAAAAAAAGCTAAAAAGAAAAAAATAAAAAAATAAAAGATCATGGCAGAGTTAACAATTCAACAAATTACAGAGGCAGGCGGTACAGTTACTTATAGTGCGGCAAGTAGTGGAGGAGATACTGCTGATAATGGGGGAGGAACTTTTTTACATATAAAAAATGGAGGTAGTGAGGAAGTTGTTACAGTAACAATAACAGCTCAAACCACATCAGTAGATTCAAGTATTTATGGAGATTTAACAAAAGCTAATGCAAGTATAGCAGTTGCTGCTGGTGCTGAGGCATTTATAGGCCCTTTTAAGCAATCAGCTTTTAATAATGCTAATGGAGAGATAGCAATAACTTACTCTCAGGTTGTAAGCGTTACAATTGCAGCTTTATACATGACTCAAAGTCAAATGAACGGATAATAAAAACGAAAATTAATTAATTAAAATAGTAGAAAAATGGCAAATTTAACGACAGCAATAAATGGAACTGATATCAAGGTATATGATAGCGGCACTAATATTTTGGTTGCTTATGCTCAAAGCGGCACTTTAAATGTAAATCATAGTGCAAGAGATATAAGCAACAAAGAGAGTGCAGGTTGGGCTGAAAACATGGAAGGCCAGCGAAACTGGGATATAAGTGTTGATGGAGCTTATGCTTGGACAAATGTGGGAGGTACTGCATTAACTAATGGAGCAGATGATTTACTAAATAGTTATATTATTACAAGAGCATCTTTTGTGATAAGATTTGGTAATACTGATGGAACGACCTCTAATATATATTATGAGGGAACTGCATGGTTAACATCATTCAGCGTAACAGCCCCAACAGAGGATACTGCAACTTATTCTTTATCTTTTACTGGATCTGGTGCTTTAACTCAAACAATATCTTAATAACTTAATACTCAAAATCCCATTAGCATTCCTTTTTTCAAGTGGGTTGCTTTTGGGTGAGAGTATTTTTAAAACTTGAAAAAATGGAAAATTATACTTTTGTAAAAATAGGAGAAAAAAAATATCCAATTAAATTTGGCTTTTCAGCTCTTAGAAAATATTCAATGAAAACAGGAACAACATTAGCACAATTAAATCAAATAGGAGATAACATGACTTTAAATGATGCTTTGATTTTAATACATTGTGGAATTGAAGATGGATACAGAGCAGCAAAGCAAAAATGTAACTTATCAATAGATGATTTATCTGATGCAATGGATAATGACATGGAAGCAATATCAAGATGCATGGATATTCTTACTAAAATGATGGGAGGTAAAAAGGAAAAAAAGCAGATGCCCAAGAAAGCGAAATAGAGCTTACTTGGGATGATTTAGAAAAAATTGCTTTTGGCCAAATGGACATGAAAGTTGAGGAGTTTTATAATATGATTCCAAGACATTTTTACAATAAGATGGATGGGTTTTATGAGTTAAATCAATTAAAGGATAAAGCACATTGGGAAAGAACAAGATGGATGACATGCTATTTGCTCAATGTGCATATGCCAAAAGGAAAACAATTGAAATTAAAAGATTTAGTTCAATTTGATTGGGATAAAGAAACAAATAAAACAGATTATGAAAAGCTCAAAGCAAGAGCAGAATATATTAAAAAATTAGAGGAGCATGGCAAATAAAAGCATTGGTTTATTAAATATAGTTTTTGGAGCTGATTTAAGAGGTTTTGATAGGGCAATGAAGAAAGCCCAAAGAAGCATAAAAAGATTTGGCTCAAAAATGAATGCCATTGGTAAAGATTTAACTACAAAAGTTACTTTGCCAATAGTTGGTTTAGGAGCTGCTGCTGTAAAAATGGCATCTGATTTTGAAGAAACTGATAGCAAATTTAGAACAGTTTTTAGCAGTATTGAAGAGCAAGCAGAAAGTGCTGCTCAAACATTTAGAGAATCTTTTGGATTATCAGAGCAATCTGCAAAAGATCTACTTTCCAGCACAGGAGATTTATTAGTTGGTTTTGGTTTTACAGAGGAATCTGCATTGGCTTTGTCAACTGAGGTAAATCAATTAGCAGTTGATTTAGCAAGTTTTACCAATTTTAGTGGTGGAGCAAAAGGCGCATCAGAAGCATTAACAAAAGCATTATTAGGAGAAAGAGAGTCTATTAAATCATTAGGAATTGCAATAACAGAAGCGGATTTAAAAAAGTTTGCAGAAGATCAAGGCTTAGTTTTTAAAGAATTGGACAGAGTTGCAAAAGCCACTTTAACTTTTCAATTAGCAACTCAACAAAGCTCAAAAGCCATTGGAGATGCTGAACGTACCCAGGATAGTTTAGCTAATCAAACAAGAAGACTGCAAGAAGATTTAAAAGATTTGGGTGTTCAATTTGGAAGTATATTAATTCCATTAGCAAAAGATTTAGTTTCTTCATTAAGAGATTTAGCTAAATTTTTAAATGGCTTATCAGATGAAGCTAAAAATAATATAATTCAATTTGCTAAATGGGCTGCTATTGTAGGGCCTTTCTTATCAATTACATCAAGATTAGTAACTGCTTTTGGCAAGCTTTTACCATTAATAGTAAAAATTGGAACAGGCATAGCTAAGCATTTAGGCACATGGGGAAAGTTAGCAGCAGTAGTATTAGCTACAGGAAAGGGAATATTTCAAATGATAACAGGTCAAAGAGAGTTATCAGATTTAGAAAAAAATATTGCAAAGCAAAATGAAGAATTTGCAAAACAACAAGAAGATAAAAAACAAAATTATAAAGATCAAGCAGTTGCAATAGATGATTTAATTCCAAAAGTTTCAGAATTAAGTGAAGAAACAAAGCAATATTCAGATGCAATAGATGTATTGCAAACTAATTTTACTTATGGCTTTTCCCCAATAGAAGAAAGGTTTGGAGATATGGTTACATGGAGTGCTGATTTAAGAACACAGGCTCAAATAAATGCTGAATTATTACAACAAACTTTATCTGAAACTGCAACAGCAATGGGAGAAACATTAAAAATGGGAGCAGATAATTTTAAAGATTTTAATAAAATGGTAGTGAGTGGAATAAAGCAAATAATTAATGCTTTAATAGCTGAGGGAGTTGCAGCAGCTATTGCTAATGCATTAAAAAATCCAGCAATTGGAGTTTCTCCTTTTTTAATTCCTATTATTGCAGGTGGAGCAGCTGGTTTAGCTAATACAGCATTTAATTCATTAATTCCAGAATTTGCTCAGGGTGGTTTAGTTACAGGGCCAACATTAGGATTAATTGGAGAGGGTAGTGGAACAAGTGCTTTTAATCCAGAGGTAATAAGTCCATTGGATAAATTAATGGCAATGATGGGAGCAAGTAGAGTAGATGTAACTGGTAGAATACAAGGAGACAACATTATTTTAGTTTCTGATAAAGCAACTTTATCAAGAGAAAGATTTATATAATATGCCAACACATAGAGCAAGATTTAGCGGTAGTTTTTTTTCAGATAATGGAAGATATCATTTATTTAGAATTTATCAAAAAAATTACAATGGGCAAACTATTCCTTTAAAAATAGGCTCAGGAGGAGTTAAAATAAAATACGATACATCTGGCCAAGAAAAATTTAGCGCTATTATGAGTTCTAAATGTACTATCTCATTAATAGTGGAAAATAATGCTTTTGGTAATAATTTGCAATACTTTATGCAAAGTTTACAGAATACATTTGAGGAGGGAGATATTAATTTAGTAATATGGAATACTGGTAGCCTTTCAGATGATCCAGTGTGGAGTGGAAATATTTTAATTGATTTAAGCTCCAAAGAAGATGTTTCCAAGCCATATGAAGTAGAATTAACAGCGACAGATGGATTAGGGTTGTTAAAGAACTATGATATGGTAAAAACGCAAGGCACCAATCCATATACTGAAAGTGACACTTATATTTCTGATGGATATCAAACATTTATTTATTGGATAAAAGAAATCCTTGCCAAATGTAATGTACCAGATAATGATAGCACAGATGGAGTAGTAAGTGATTATAAATTTTCAACTGCTGTTAATTGGTGGTATGAAGAACATCCAGCAGCATCAGTAGCAGTTAGCCCTTTGGCTTATACAAAGGCGCAAATGTTAGGATGTTATGAGATAACGCAAGATAGTAGCTATAAAGTAAAAACTATGTATGAAGTGCTGGAAAGCATCTGTAAAATGTGGGGAATGAAAGTGGTTTTTTGGAAAAACAAATTTTATTTTACTCAATTAGAACTTTACACTACTCCTGATACTGGGGATTTTTCAAATCCAGATAATATAGATACACAAATTTGGAATAAAGATGGAACTGCATATAGCTCCCAAGATTTTATAGGTAATACTTTTTATACATTATATACTCAAAATATACAAACTAATGCAGGAGGATTTGATGGAGGGCTGCAAAAATTAGCTGGAAGTAACTGGGATTTTTATCCAAAATTAAAAGAAGTTACAGTAGACTATTCAAGCGTAGGTACTAATAATTATTATATATCTTTTCCTCAACCAAATTCAAGCGAGGTTGCAACAGCAACAGATAGATTTTCATCCACTTCATTAGGCACAATAAATGATGCTGCATCTTTGGGAGGTTTTTATGCTAATATAGATTTATATTTTCAGCAACCAAGTAATCAAGTTTTAATGAGTTTTGAATTACCTTGGTCATTTAGAGCAAAACCATCAGCTGACCCAGATTTTTCCAATGGTTATTATTTACCAAATTTAGCCAATAATCCTACATCATGGGAAGCTTGGCCAGGCATAGGTTCGCAAGCTTTTGCAAGCCAAACAGCAGGATATACAAATGGTGCTAACTGGCTCTTTTTATTGGATAAATTTCAAAATTTTTCTCACACTTTTTCTTCTTGGCCTATCATTTATAATTCTGGCACATTTAATTTAATAAATCAAATTATTCCTACTGACTCATCATTTACAGGTTCATGGGATTTTGAAATTTTTACCTACATGACTTATTTGCAAGAAGCTGGGGGGCTGGGAGCAGGTGGAGGTTATATAGGGCCACTTTGCAATATAACAACAGGAGGAATTGGCCCTATTTATCAAACCTTAGATTTTAGAGATAATATTACTACTCCTACTGTACCAATATCATATTCTGATATAATTCAAAATGGAAGCCCTAAGTCAAGATTTCAATGTGTTTTTAATAGTCAAGTGGGAAGCACATTAATTGTTCAAAGCTCAACCTCAAATAGAAATGAAACTGAAAAACAACCTGTAAAAAATATTTTTTGGGGAGATGCGCCAGTAATAGGAGATGCAAATGATTTAATATATGATGATGGAGCAGGAAATACTGGTTATACAGATTCAGGAGGTAAATGGAGAAAAGGACAATCTGGTAGTTTTGATAAAACTATCACTCGTTTATTGAGTGAGGCAAGATTATTTAGCCAACAGACAAGTGATTATAAATGGAATTTAGTTACTGCTGTTAGTAGTATAAATGATTGGCAAACAGATAATACTGGGGCAAGGCCAGTTTATATAAATCCAGTTGGAAGAATTTTTGACCAAACAGAAGAAATTTTTTATTATATGTTAAGAGGTACTTTTAACATGAATAAAGATGAATGGGATGCAGAATGGGTTCAGATATCATATGATAATGGTATTACATCAACATCAACTACAACTACAACTGGTGGCCTTATTCCATCTGATCATACTATTGATGATATATTAGCTCCAAGCACTACAAAAGCACCAGGAGATATGCTGGTTTTAACATCCTTATCATCTGGTTTAGCAGCTGGAACTGTAACCTCATTACCAATAAATATGCTTAATCCAGGAGGAGCTAATTTTTTAAGCCAAAATAATATAATTAAAACTGGGGATAAATTGCTTTTAAGAAAAGGTCAATACTTTCATGAATTTGAGGCCAGTGCAGATGTAAGTGATACAGCAACCTCAATAAGTGTTACCTCTACTACTACTACTGTTTTTTTTCCAGCTGAGTGTTCAATAGGATTTAATCCAAGGGATTTATATAAACAATACCAACATCAAGACAGAGGATCGGTGGGAGGTATGCAAGTGGCTACAAGTCAATTAGGGCCAATATCAGTTGATGGAGAGGGTAATTATACTATTAATGCAAAATATATAAATGGAGTAGATTTAGAGTATATTAAATTGATTCCAAGTGATTTTATTAGTAATGCAGATAATACAAGTAAATACTGGCAATTTGCAGATACAGGTACAACTGGGGTTAGAATTTCAAACGCTAATACAGAATTATGGGCAATGGTTGCAGTTCCTTATGGAAAAAAAGCAACTCATGTAACTGTTTGGGGGAATAATACAAAAGATGTTGAAGCTTATGAATTGGATGTAAATGCAAGCGGTATTGGCACTGCTTTGGGTAGTGGTACAGTGGGGACAGAATTTAGCATAACAAATTTATCAAGTGATGCTACAAATTATTTAGGAGTAAAAGTAATAACAACTGGAACATCTAATAGGATTTATGGTGGAAAAGTTACATTAGCAAATATATAAAATGAAAAAAGAAATCGGAGATAGTATTCAAGTAATGACAGCAAATGGAAGTGCAATTGGATTAAATTTAACAAGTTGCAACGAAATATTAACATTTATTTCATTAGTGCTTGCAATATCATTTACTATTTATAAATTTAGTAAAGATGCCAAAAAAAAATAAAATAAATAAAAAGGCTAATCATCCTAAATGGGGAAAAGTGGAAGATGCAAAAGAAATAAAAGAAAGGCGTTTAATTGCCAATGTAAAAGGTGCAAAAATATCCGCAATTTTTCTTAAATAAAGGATTGGATAAATGTGTTATTTGTGGCACATATTAAAGAAAAAGTTCATAAAAGCTAAAAGCAATATGAAAGAGCCAAAAGCAAATTTGTTGCTAATAAGAGATACTTTTACTGATAAATCAACTATTGGCAAATTATATTTAAATGGAGAATTTTATGGCCATACATTAGAATTGCCATGGAAAGATAATAAAAAAAGAGTATCTTGCATCCCCAAAGGAGTTTATAATGTCATTAAAAGGCATACTGAGGAAAGCAAATATAAATATGAACATTTACATATTTTAGATGTAACTAATAGAAAATTGATTTTAATGCATATTGGAAATTATCCTAAAAATAGTAAAGGATGTGTTTTACTTGGAAATACCAGAGCATTAAATTTTGTAGGAGATAGCAGAAAAGCTTTTTATAAATTGATGTATGATTTAGGAAGTTTTGAGAAAATTGAATTAATAATTAAAAATAGATAATAATGAAAAAGTGGATAATTACACAAACTTTAAAAAACATTTTGGGAAGTAAAAAGGCAATTTATACAATAATTGGAATTTTGGTAACTTTATTAAGTGATCATCTTGGTATGGATGCTGAAACAGCTAAATCATTAGTATATAGCATTACAGCCCTTGTATTAGGTCAGTCAGTAGCTGACATAAATAAAGGAGCATGCAAAAATGTTAACAATAAGTAGTTAGTAAATAAGAAATCCCACTTGAAAGCTAAGGTTTTTTATTTCTAATTTTACCACATGGCTAAAAAATATGGCAAAAGATTAAGGCTCTCCAAAGAAGAGGAGGAGATAATTTATCAACATAGAGCAGCACCTTTAAAAAATATCAATGGAAATACAGCCCTTGATTTACATATAAAGGAAAGAGGAATTAAAAAAGATGATATTGTAAGTGTAAAGCATTGGCAAGCTGCAAATGGAGAGTACCGATTTTCAATAGTTACCAAAGATAATATAGATAGTAGTAAAGTTTTTGATGCTGTAAACAATCTCATAAAAGATTATGCTCCTGAATATAATCAAATAGAATATAAAAAAGGAGAATGTCTTTTAGTAATAAATCCAGCTGATATACACATTGGAAAATATGCAGCAGAAAAAGAAACTGGGGATAGTTATGATAGTGAGATAGCATTTAAAAGAGTAATAGAGGGCGTTTTAGGGCTTATTGATAAAGCTAAGGGGTTTAGTATTGATAGAGTCTTATTTTGCATTGGCAATGATGTATTGCACATAGATAATGTTTATTCAAGCACTACTAAACATACCTATGTTGATTCTATTGGTAAATGGTGGGAGCATTATGAAATTGCATTAAAACTATATGTAAAATGCATTGAAATATTAAGAGATTTAGCTCCTGTTGATGTTATACACTCCATGAGTAATCATGATTATCAAAGCGGCTTTCATTTAGCTCATAGTTTAAAAGCTTGGTTTAGAAATTGCAAAGATATCAAAGTAGATGCAGGAGTTAGTCATAGAAAATATTATAAATTTGGAAATTCATTAATTGGATTGGAGCATGGAGATGGGGCTAAAATGCAAAATTTACCATTATTAATGGCACAGGAGCAGCCAGAACTTTGGGCAAATACAAAATACCGCTATTGGTATTTGCATCATTTACATCATAAAATAAAGCATAAATGGATGGATGGAAAAGATTATATTGGAGTATGTGTAGAATATTTAAGAAGCCCCAGCAGTTCAGATAGTTGGCATAATAGAAAAGGATTTTGCAGTTTAAAAGCAGTTGAGGGATTTATACATGAAAAAGAAAGTGGGCAAGTTGCAAGATTGGTACATTATTTTTAGTATAATTGCCATCTCATAATACATACATTGTTTTGTTTTTTAGTTGAGATTAGTCGCTTTTTTAAGCGGCTTTTCTTTTTGTTTATAACTTTGTTAATAATCTTCCTTTAAGTTTTTAGCAATTGTTAAAAATCTTTTCATCTTTGTGCTATTAATTAAAACTAAAAAACAATGCAAGAAAAAAGATTCGTAGATTTAAAAAACAAAATGTATCAAATAAGGCAAAAAGATATGGAGTTAAGCTCTAAGGTGGATGCAAAAGCTTATAATAATAAAGAGCTTAATTATGAGCAAAAAACATATAAAAAATTGAATTATGCTGATTTGCCTATTTATAGAAAATGGATAGTAGGAGATAGCATATATTATTACAGAGGTAGAATAGTGGATGGGCGGTTAATATGTGATAAAATTTATGTTGGTAAAAATACAGTTGAATATTCTACAACTCATTTGAGTAGTATTATGGATCAAGATAATAAAGAAATAGAAAAAGAAGAATTTAACAACGCAATTTGCAAATTAATAACATACTTGGAAAAATGAAAGAGCTATTAAATAAAATATATAAAGATAACGATTTAACAAAAAAAGATATTTATAAAGATAAAAGAGGATTTGCTATAATAACAAGAAGCGGCATTGAAAAAATTCAAGCAAAAAATGAAATTGCAGTTACTTATGAAGTAATAAAAGCTGAGCTTGATAATTGTATTGTAAAAGCAACCAGCTTAATAAAAGAGGGAGAGGATTGGATTCCTAAAATGGAAACTTTTGGAAGTGCAACAAAAGACAATTGCCGCCAGCCATTTAGAATGGAAATAGCTGAAAAAAGAGCCTTAGCAAGAGTAATAATAAAAACTATGAATTATACTAATGTACTGGGAGAGGATGAAATAAGCTATCAAAAAACATCTCAAAAAGATTGGAATAATGATTTAGATGCAATAAATATGCTTAGTAATGGATAATAAAGAATTATTAAAAACACAAAGGATAAAAAAAGCAAAAGAAATTTTAGTAGATATGTTTAAAGTAGATAATTTTTATCTTGAAAATAATACATGTAGAAAAAGACCTGTAATTGATGCAAGGCGCTTTTTGGTTTATTATATGTTTAATGAGTTAAAAATTCCTTATAATAGAATAAAAGATTATATAAAGGGCATGCATCATGCTACATGCATACATCTTTGCAGGAGTTTTGATGATTTAACAAGATTTGATAAAATTTATAAAAATAAATATCATAAATTTTTTGTACTTGCTAATGATTTTGATGTTTTAAACTCTTTAATAAAAATTAAAAGAAAACAAGCAAAACATTTAAATGTAGAATTAAATGAATTAAGTAACCAAATAAAAGAAAAAAGGAATGAAAATAACAGGTAGAGTAAGCAAAATAATGGATTTACAAAGTGGTAAATCAGCAAAAGGAGAATGGAAAAAACAAAGCGTATTAATTACTCAAACAGAAACAGATTTTAAAGATGATTTATTAATTGATTTTTGGAATGATAAAATAGTAAATTTAGAAGTTGGTAAAAATTATATATTTTATTTAAATGTAAAGAGCAGAGAATATAATGAAAAATATTATACTAATGTTAGCTCTTATAAAATAGAACCAATGCATGAAAATAATGATAAAAAAGATTTACCATTTTAATTATGATAAATGATTTTGAAAATATAACTTTTGAATTAACTGAGGATGAGCTTGATAAAGTTCCTTTAATTATAAAAGGCATATCTATGCGCAAAGGAAAATCAATGGCTGTTGCTGGATCATTAATATGTAAAAAAATGAATCTAAAAGGCCCAAGATTAAGAAAGATTATAAATTATATAAGAGTAAATAATTTGCATTATGGGCTTTGTAGCTGTGGTAAAGGGTATTACACTGCAAACACATTAAAAGAGCTTGAAGAGTGTGTAATTAGCCTTAGACAAAGAATATCAAGCCAAGTAAAGGTTTTAAATGCTTTGGAGGGCCAAACTATGATGTTTGGGGGTGTAGGGCAATTATCAATTTTTGAATAATGGAAGTAATAAGAGTAATAAAAAACAAGAATTATACTACTATTAGTAATCAAATCTTTAAGGATAAAAAGATTAGTTTAAAAGCAAAAGGTTTAATGAGTTATTTATTGAGTTTGCCTAATGATTGGGATTTAAGCATAAATGGAATAGTAAGTGTATCAAAAGAGGGTAGAACATCAATAAGAACTGTTTTTAATGAGCTTATTAATTTTGGTTATATTGAGAGAAAGCAAATTAGAAATAAAGGAAAGTTTGTAGGATATGATTATTTTGTTTTTGAACAACCGAAGTTACAAAAACCGACTTCGGTAAAACCGACATTGGATAATAGCCTACAAATAAGTAAAGAAATAACAAAAGAAAGAATAAACAAAAATACTCTCTCTATAAGCGAAAAATTTAAAGATGAGGTTTTTTCTTTTAATTATTCAAAAAGTATTTTAGAGAGCTTCTATGATTATTGGAGTGAGCCAAATAAAAGCAAAACCAAAGAGAGATGGCAATTACAGCCAACTTTTGAAATATCCAGGAGATTAAAAACTTGGGCAAAAAGGGAAAAGAGTTTTAATAAAAAGCAAACAATGAGCAAAATAGATATGCATCTGCAAAGCCAAAAGCAAGCAGAAGAATTATTAAAAAAGACACAATGATAAAACAAATAGATAAAAAGGATTTAGAGATTAAGTGCTTACATTTAATCGGTAAAACTTTGGTTGATCTTGGGCAAGTAAAGCCAGCAGATGAGAAAGTTGTATTGGCTAAACGATTAAGCCAAATACTTATAACGAGATATTCCAAATTTAGTTGGCAAGCAGTTGAGCAAGCTTTTGATGATGGAGTGCTTGAATCAGAGGAGTTTCATTTATGTGCAAAAACTATGAATAAATGGCTTTATAGAATAAAAAAGATGATTTGGGAGGGATGGTATAATGATAGGAATGGAGCAAAACATTTAATAGATAATAAAACCAGAGCTTTATTAAGCAATCAAAAATTAATAGAATAGATGTTTAAGTTTAGAATAGGGAAATTTATTATACAACTGATTCCCCCAAAAATAACATATAAAATATGAGATTACCAATAACATTTGATTTAACGCCAAAAGGGAAAATAGTAGAAAGAAAGCATCCAGGAGAAAGAGGATATGCTGAAAATGTTCAATATACACTTCAATTTAATATTCAGGAAGATGGAGTTTATATTTCTTATTATGGAGATGATAATACTTATTTTGATCAAGATAAAATACATAAATTAATAAAAAAAAGCTTATGAAAATAGCATTAGCAATTTATTTAATAATATTAATTGCATGTATGTTAGAAGCATATTTTTGTACAAAAGAAATAGATGATGAGTAAAATACCAAAATATTATATTGGCAAGCATTATAAATATGAAGCAAGGAAAGTAGTAGAAGATTTTGAACTTACTTACAATATAGGAACTGCTGTAAGTTATTTATTAAGAGCAAAGCGAAAACATAAAACTCCAATAAATTGTATTAAAAAAGCTATTGCTCATTTAGAATTTGAATTGGATAAAATAGAAAATGAAAATAAATTAAAAAGAAATTTTCACATATGAAATTTTTAACACTATTAAAAAAAACTGAGGGAGTAAAAGATAAATATGGTATAAAAAGAAAATGGATAATTTATTATGATCATAAACATAATATAAATGAAATCAAATCTTTATTTATGCCAAATGAGTATAAAGGAGCCAGGCCATGTTATACAGATACAGAGCTAATTAATATATTAACAAAACAATCTTAATAATGATATTAATAATAATTATTATTATATTATCTTTTTTGTTATTATTGTCTTACTTGAAACAAATCAAACTTAAAAGGCAAAGAAATTATTGGAGAGATATTTTTAAAAATAAATATAATTTATGAAGCATTATGGTAAAATACAAAATCTTAAAATTAATTTTTTAGATGAAGAAAGATTCGTTGAAGATTTAGTTAAATTAGAGGGCAAAGACATTGTATTTACTTTAATTGAAAATAAAGATTTTAGAACTAATGAACAAAATAAGTTATGGTGGAAATATATGCAAATAATGGGAGATGAGTTAGGATACACAAAAGATGAATTTCATGATATATGTAAATTAAAATTTTTAAAAAGAGAAAGAGTAGAAGATGGAATAAAAGTAGAGTATTTAAAATCAACTGCTCAACTTACAAAAAAAGAATTTAAAGATTTAGTTGATAAGCTTATAATTTGGGCTGCTAAAAATTTTAGTATAAATTTGCCAAATGAGTGAAGATAAACTACAATCAGCAGTAATTCAATATATAAAATTGAAGCATCCAAAAGTAAAATATTGCTCCTCAATTGCAGGAGCATATATAAGCAGTGCGGCACAAAGAAGAAAGATAGTAAGAAATGGTTATGTAAGAGGGAAAAATGATTTAGATATTTATGAAGCCAGAGGAGGTTATTTTGGTTTATTTATTGAATTAAAAGAAAAAGCCTATCCAACCCAAGCTCAAAAGGATTGGATTAATGCAATGAATGAAAGAGGTTATTTTGCAGTTATAACAAGAGGATTTACTGAAACAATTAGTGTAATAGATGAGTATTTAAGTAAAGATAAAACCAGATCAATATGAATTTAATAATAGTTATATGGCCAAGTTAAACAAAATAAATCTTTATCCATTATTGCTTTTTCTAATAATGATTTTAATAATACTAATGGGAATATGAAAAAAATTAGTAAAAAGCAAATAAATATAAAAAGAAAGCTAAATAAAGTTTATGCAGAAATAGCAATGGAAAGAGGGCATTTTTGTGAGGGTTGTGGAAGAATGGAGGGAGATGTACCATTAAGCCATAGTCATATTATTCCAAGAAGCAGAAGAATAGATTTAGTTTGTGATAAAAAAAATATTCAATATTTATGTTTATCAATGGGAGAAAGAAAGGGATGCCATGAAAAATGGGAAAGTAGAGATAAAGATCAATTATTATGTTATCATAAAAATTTAGAATATATTTTAGAAAATGATACTGAATATTATTTTTTAATAACTGAATTAAATGCCTAAGTTACCAGAAAATAAAAAAAGGCCATGGCTTCCAAAAAAGCCAAAGCATGCCAGAATAAATTCAAACAGTGATTTTTATAATAGTAAACAATGGAGGAGTATAAGGAATTATTATATCCAGCAACATCCTTTATGTGAAGCGTGTGAAAGAAGAAATAAAGTGACAGCTGGTCAAGTAGTGGATCACATAAAGCCAATAAACATGGGAGGACATAAGACTGATTTGTCTAATTTACAAACCATGTGCCATCCATGTCATAATTCTAAAAGCGGTAAAGAGGGCTGGGAATACAGAAATAAAAGCAGTAGTAACAATGGCGAATAGTAAATAAAAAAAATTTTTTTAAAGATGAAAAATAAATTTATGGGAGGGGGAGTCAATATCTTATACACTAAACTGCTGGTAA
>TARA_R100000654_G_scaffold500_6_pt1 | contig 14207 bp, 11 predicted proteins | sample TARA_R100000654 | Tara Oceans TARA_R100000654 (sample SAMEA2622473) | marine metagenome | biome: marine biome (ENVO:00000447); feature: surface water layer (ENVO:00002042); material: "saline water (ENVO:00002010), including plankton (ENVO:xxxxxxxx)" | depth 5 m
ATTACCTACACACTTACCAAATCATATAGAGAATGTGACCGTATTGTGGCAATCAAATATTACAAAAGGACAAAAAGAAAAATTAGATTCTTTGTTAAAAAGTGATGTGTCTCTTCACATTATGATTATGAATGTAGAAGCTTTATCTACACCAAAAGGTAAAGACTTTGCTACAAAATTTGTTAGCTGTCATAACACACTAATGGCTATTGATGAATCCACTACAATTAAAACACCCACAGCAAAAAGAACTAAAAATATTATAGCTGTTGGTAAGAATGCAAAATATAGAAGGGTCATGACTGGATCGCCAGTTACAAAAAACCCACTTGATTTATATAGTCAATGTGAGTTCCTTGATCCGTGGTTGTTGGATTTTACATCATACTACGCGTTTCGTAACAGATACGCAGAAATGAAAACATTAAACTTGTCCGGTAGATCAATACAAGTAGTACATAAATTTAAAAACTTGGGTGAGTTATCTGATAGACTTAAAAACTTTTCATACAGAGTATTGAAAGAAGATTGTTTAGATTTACCAGATAAAATATTTATTAAACGTCATGTTAAACTTACAGCAGAACAGCGTAAGTTGTATGAAGAGATGAAGAAGAAAGCCATAGCACATTTGAATGGTAAAGCTTCATCAACCATGACTGTATTAACTCAATTAATGCGACTACATCAAATTACTTGTGGACATTTTACAGCTGACGATGGTACATCGGAGGCCCTACCTAGTAATAGAATGAACGAATTGATAGACATATTAGAAGAAACAGAAGGCAAAGTTATTATCTGGGCTAACTATCAATTAAATGTTAGTGAAATTATCGAGACTCTTAAAAAGAAATTTGGTGAACAATCTTATGTTCATTACTATGGGTTGACACCACAGGAAGCAAGACAGTCAAGTATTACACGTTTTCAGACTGATCCAGAGTGTAGATTCTTAGTTGGTACACCACAAACAGGTGGGTATGGTATTACACTTACACAAGCAAATACTGTTATTTATTATTCTAATGGATATGATTTAGAAAAAAGACTACAGTCAGAAGACAGAGCACACAGAATAGGTCAAACGAAGTCGGTAACATATGTTGATCTTATAGCAGAAGATACGGTAGATGAAAATATAGTTAAAGCACTACGTAAAAAAATAAATATTGCTTCTGAAGTTATGGGTGAAGAGTTAAGAGATTGGATTTAACCTACGACTTGTCCGCCTGACCATTTCATTTCTGGTAGGCCGTTCTCAAATTTTTTACCGTCGTATGTTAAAACTTGTTTTCTATTAGATCCTTTTTCATTATATGACACGTGGACCCATCCGCCTGCTGGATCATCAGGATTATAGAACTCTAAAATTAATTGGTCAAAATCTACGTTATTAGAAAGCCAGTAAGCGATCTGAATATTTGGTACGCCAGCTATTTCAAAGTCAACCGCCTGACCCTTTGCATGTTGCGACGTTTTTTTGCTGCCGATCGCTTCACACAGCGCCTCGGAGCGATAGCCTGATGTTATTGTAACTGGTTTATCAAACTTTGCACGAACAGGCTCTAGTATTTCATAACATACGTTTTCTAAATTTTTTATATCTCCAGCTCCTGGAGTATTGTCGATCCCTTTTCTAGTCGCGGTCATCGACTTAGTCATTTCTTCAAGTTTAAAATGTTTCGATAGTTGCATGATTTTTTATCTAATAATTAAAGCGAATATAACATAAGCCATACCAGATATCAAAGCTCCTGTAGACACTAATAAGATACTTTCTACGCGGTTTATTTGACGTTCTAACTTATGTATTTTGTCATGAGTTTGCTTCTGCATTATTCTGCAAAGCTTTTCATGATCTTCAATTTTTTGTAATGCGTTCTTTGCCATTATGTTCTGCTCGCAATTATTTTTTCTTCAGGTGATAGTAAAGCTTCTTGTGTACGTGTCAAGTTAGTAATTGGATTAACATTTGCCGCGGCAGTCTTAACGTTTGGCATAGGTGTGCCCGGTAGTGGTGGTGTTTTTATTTCTTGTATTTGTGCTGTTTCTACTGTCTTACCTTGTGGTGTAACTCTTTCACTAAACAAATCCATGACATTATCTATTATACTTCTTTTCACTGGTGCTTCAGGGTTAAGAGATTTTCTTTTGTATTCTCTTTCAATTTTTCTAAACTCACTTCTAGGATAAAAATAATCTCTATTTACTCTACCCCTACCTTCATCTTTAGCTAATTTTTCTGCTTCTTTAACTCTTTTCTTCATACGTTCTTTGTATCCTGTGTATGGAATATTTTTACCTTTCAATAAACTTCTTGCATTTTTTCTTGATATACCCCTTTGATTTAAAAGTTTTCTTAAATCTCTTTCAGACATTCCTACCGTTTCTGCATCTTTTAACACATTATAAAAATTTCTATTGACTCTATAGTTTTCATCTTGAATGGCTTTAAACTCATCTAATAAAACAGCTGGTCCTCGTGTTAAATAATCTTGGAGACTAAATAATTTTTCAGTAGATGTAACTAATCTTTTATTTTTATTGTACTCAGTAATTTTGTATTGCATAGTTCGTGGTACATCTACATTAATAATTCTAATACCAGAAAACAATGCTAATGCTTCATCTGTTAAATTTCTTGGAACTCCACCTCTACTTACATCACCAGTAATAGCTTCTTGTATTTTTCTTCCAGTAGAAACAGCACCAGGTTCTATACCTTTTAAAAGGTGAATAAAACTTTTAGATATTTGTGTTCCAATTTCATCAGTAGGTGAATAAACCATACTACCTGTTTTTGTTCTACCATCTCTACCCCCAATAAAAAAACCTGCAGGTAACACATCAGATATTCTTTCTAAAGCAATAGCCTCTGAAATAAATGGTGAAATTAATTTACCAATAAAACCATCACCAAAAGGACTTAACTGTTCAAAAAGAATTTCACGTCTCTTCTTATCAGTCATCTGTCCTTCTTCTAATGTTTTAATGGCAGCGGTAAAAGGTTGTGTAACTGCATCGTATGGACTAAAATATGAAAAGTTTACAGCTTTTCCTATACCATCTTTCCATTTATTAATTGGTATAATTGTTGCTCTTGAATTCCATGGTGCTGATAAACTTCTTTTGTATGCATCTATTTGTTCTTCTTCTACACCAGTAAGTGCTTGAGCTATTTGACCTGCTCCTTCGTTAGCACCACCTAATACAACAGACGCACCTATTAATCTTCTATAACCTTGTTGACGTAGCAAAGGATTACTAGACATGGCTTCTTTCATTCCAATATCTAAAATATTTGTTGTTGTTCTAATCATTTCTGCAGGAAACGATACGAAGTTACCAAATGGTAGTTTTCTAATATTTTGTACAAACTCTGGTACTTTACTATATGTTGGATATGTATTTCTAATTTGCCATGCAGCAGCTTCGTCAATTGCTTGATCAAATGATTTTCTTGCGCCAGTAAACGTATCAAATCTTTGAAACTCTCTACCTGTTATTTCTTTGGTCCATTTTGCAATGTCATCTACAGTGTTATACATACCACGCATTTGAGATTTTACATATTCATGGCCATACCATTTCCAAAGATTATCACCTCCAGCATATATTCTTGTAGCTGTTTTCATCATTTTAGTATTTGATAATTTATTCAATAAACTATCCATACTTTTTACTTTTGCCCCAGCTTTAATATCCTGTAACACAGCTTTTAATTCTGAAGCCACAATGTTTTCATCGATTACACCAAGACGTATTTTGTTTTCTAAATTTTTTATAAACTCATTTTCATTAATTACTTTTCCTGCACCAAATATATCATCGAGAGTCATTTTTAATGCTTCAGTAACAGATGCTCTACCACCTATGTGTCCGTTAGCTAATGGAAACATACTTGCAGAAGTTACGTTTCTAACTTGTGTTGCAGGTGAAAGAACTGTTTTACCAAACTGTGTAGCAACTTTTAATTGTAATAAATTTCTATAAATATCACTTTGAATAAAACCATCTAATTTTCCTGGTGTACCACGTAATGCCTGCACAACTTGATCTGAACCATATAGTTTTGACATAGGACTTTGCAATAAACCTAATCCTTTTAATTTTCCAACAGGGCTTTTACCTGCATCTAATACTCCTCTAGCTATTGCATCCTCTCTTGATCTGTAAAGCCAACCCTCTTTAATACCAAGGTCAGCTAATTTATCTAAAGATTTTTTGTTCACTGATTGTGTAATAGCGTGTGATGTAGTCGTTAGTACTGATGCTTTTAAATTATCTTCTTCGCCTAGTAATTTTTTAATAGCATCAGGTAACTCTTCTCCTGTTCTAATTAATTTGTCTGATTTTAAATTATATTTAGATACATCTTTTAACACCTGTAAGGGATCTCCATTGTTTTGTTTACCGGCTTGTAATATAGATTTTACAATTTGTTCTGCATAAGTTTTTTGTTTTTGTGCTGGTGTGGCTTTACCCGGTAGACTTGCAGCTGTAAGTCTTTCTGATTTGTTTCTTTTAATAACATTTTTTAAAACATAATCGATAGCTCCATCTAATACTTTTTGATCGGGAGTAAATTCAGGATTAGAAAAAACAGCAAAAGATTTACGCATGTATGATTTTAAATTATCCAAGATATATTTTTTTAATTCTTTATCAGGCAATAACTCCGCAAAAGTTTTTTTAGTTTTAATTAATTCTTTGTTTAATGCAGATGCGCTACCTCTTAAAAGTTGTGGTAAAGCTTCTAATTTTTTTTGTCCTTTTAAATAAGATAACGTTTGATCTAAATAATAATCTTGACTAGCAGGAGAGGTTGTTTTTGTATTGTATAAATCTTTATTTGCTCGTGCTAAATCATATGATTTTTTTTCTAAAGATTCTAAATACTTTTCTATTGTTCTTGATCTTGCTTTTATTTCTCTTCTTGCATCAGAAGTTAGCTGATAACCTAAACCAGTTTTTTCTCCTACTGATCTAAACTTTGCTAAAAAATTATCTAATCTTTTTAATCTTTTCTTTATTGGATCTGAATCTGCAACTGAAAATAATCTCCAGTCATCAAATTTTGGTAGTTGTTTAAATTTTAAATTTCTAGATATAATAGGGTTTAACAACTTTTCTGCTGTAAATGCGCTTACATCTCTTAGTTTTCTAATACCTTTAGGTACACCTGGTGTTCTTGATAATACAAAAGATAATGGAGTTATGACAGCTTTGTCTGCAGCTTTTAAACCCATGCCAGCTGCATATGCACCAGGTTTAAATAAACCATATTTTAAACCAACAGCTAATGGTTTACCCATCAAAGAAAATCCACCACCTATTAATGCACCTTCTGATGCAAATCTTAATCTATTTTTAAATCTTGTTAGTGCAAGATCTCTGCCTGATTTATCTTCCTCATCTTCTTTTTCTACAAATAATGTATCTATGTTTGGAGAGCCAGCAATAAAATCTGTTGCTGCGAAAGCTCCTGCCATATAGCCAGCTCGTTTTCCGATTTGTGTAACTTTTTGTGCTTTTGATAATTTATTAACAGCGTCTTTACCTTTTGCAATTGCTCTACCTCTAGCACCTATTTTAAATATTAGACCACCTGGTAAACCAAATTGAACACCAACTTTTCCAAACTCACCAACTAAAGTTTCTGGATCTTTTATTTTATTTTCTTCGTATACTTCATCTAGTTTTGAAACATAGTCTGTGTCAAAAGCATAGTCGATACCTGATGTAACAAGATCGCCAATAGAATAACCAAGATCTTGCATACCACCATATAGTACTCTTTCTATTTCTTCATAACCTTCTATATAATCTTTTTCTTTTGCAGGTGCACCTTCAGTAAGTTGTTTGATTCTTGATAATTTTTCTGGACTAAATATTCGTGTATCAAATAAAGGAAGAGCTTTTTTTAATCCTTCCCAAGTAAACTTAACTTCTTTTCTTGGTGAGTTTAATTTTTCTTTTATTGATTTGGTAGCAGACTTCTTATCTATAAGAGAGTCTCGTTGCTTCTCTTTAAAAGGTTTATCTGACAATATTGCCATTTTAACCCTCCTGTGGCAGTACTAGATTTACGTTGTATGTTTGATTGAAATTGTCAACATCTTGTTGAGTTTGTATTTCTGCAAAATCCGTTAATGCTTGTTTGCTTGTAGCAATTAATGTAACAACATCATCTGTGATTTCTCTTGGTAATCTTGCTCTTAACTCATCATAAGTTAAATCTTGTGTTTGTGCAGCGGCTGTAGGAGTTGGAGCTCTCATTGTTTCTGTCATCATTGAAACATCTTCTACTACTTCTCCACCTACTTGATAGCCTGCTCTACCACCATCTTTTCTTTTTTGTCTAACTAATTTAGCTAATTGATCAAGAACTTCATTAGAAGCTTCTATTTGAGTATACTCTACTCCTGTAGCTGGATTGATTTCTCCTTGTTTGTCACTAATCATATCTGAAATATCTTCAGAACTATAAACTTGACCTATCGCTGATATTACATCAAACTTATTAAGTTTGTCGGTTAAGTCTTGATTTTTTTGTATTTTTATATCTATTTGATCAATTTTTTCTTTGTCTTTTTCTTTGTTAGGATCTAGTTTAGATTTCTGTTCTATTAAAGTTTGTCTCTCATCTATCAAATTTGATAAGGCGTCTTGTTGACTTGAAAACTCAAAAGTTTTATCACTACCACCTCCAGCAGCATCTATCTGTGCTTCGTATATTTCCGCAGCTCTATCTAGAACATCACCTTTTCTTCTTCTCTCTGCTTTTCTTCTATCTAATCGTTCAGCTTCTCTAGCTGTTTGAAACTGTTGTAATACTGGAGATCCCGCTTTACCTATTGCACCTGCAAGGTTACCACCAGGTTGTGCAAGTAAATTCATACCAAAATTCATTAATGCACTAGACATAGATCCAGGCATACCTGCTTTTGGTTCGTAAGCATCTTCACCTAAATATTCTTTACTAGCTTTATCTTGTGCTGCAATTAATTCTGCAAACGTAGTAGTGCCACCATTAGCCATACCTGTTCTTGATGCGTTTAGTTTTGGTCCATCAAGTCCGGATAGTATACCAGTTGTCTTTTCTTGAAATTCATATTCAGGTGAACCACCCATTCTGAACATTGGTCTTTTTAAAACTCTATTAGCCATCTTTAACCTTTCAGTGCTCCAAATATTCCTGCTAGTGCAGACCCTGCTCCTATCGCTGTTTGTAGTGGACTAGGATTAGGCACAAAGCTTTGTGTAGTCTGACCAGGGTAACCACCCATAAGTCCTGCAACTTGACCTGCGTATCTAGATAAATTTTCTTGAGGTAAGAATGTAGCCTGCCTTGCTGCTTCTCTTGTTGCATCTTCTTCAGCTTGCTGTTGTGCCTGTTGAACTGCGCCCACTGATCCTAATGTTGAAATGTCTGCTCTTTGTAATTGTGGTAATAGTTGTGCTAAACCTTGTTGGTTAGCTAAATCTTGTTGTCTTGCTTGTTGTGCTTGACCAAAACCTTGTTGTAATAAATTTGCTTGTAACATTAATCTATCTTGGTCACTACCAGTTTGATACTCTGCTAGTTCTACACCTTCTCTACCACCACCGAAAGCTCCTGATGCTACTGCTTGATCTCTAATTCTTTGTCTGTTAGACGCTGCATTTCTATCAAACTCTGCAAGAGATGTATCAATTACTTGTTGTTGATAAGGTGACATATAATCTTGAATAGAACCAGCACCTGTTCCACCACCAGGTCCCATAAGTTGTTGTGCTTGATTAATAAAAGGTTGGTAAGATCCAACTCCTGAAGCTGCTAATGATGCAGCTTGTTTTTGTAATGCATCTTGAGCCGCTACGCTTGGTGCAAGTCCAGCTAAACTTTGTTGTCTAGTTTCAAATGCTCTAGCTGCTTGTTGTCTTGCTTCAAAGTCTTCTTTTGCTTCTCCAGGTCTTTGTGAAATTTGTCCTAGTCCTACTGATACTGTAGGTACGCCCGTTGACGCTACTAGATTTTTTGCTAGATCAACACCTATATCTTCAATAAACTGTGGTGGACGCGTACGAGTTTCTGTAATAGCCATATTATAATACTTCCTCTAATCTTTTTGCTGTTTGGAACATTTTTCTAGCGCCATCTAAGCCTTGCGATTGATCATTTTCGGCTTCTAATTTACTCATAAGATTATACATTTTTTGTGCGCCTTTGTCTATATCTCCGTCACCAGCACCTCTAACAGCATCTGCTGTCATTACAAATTCATTCTTACTTAATCTAGCTGGAACGTCATCAGCTCTCTCTTTTTTACCTATTGGCACAAATCCACCATCTTCTCTGAGATCCATTTCCATACCTTTTAGATTCATCATGCCACCTTCTGCTTTAGTTTCACGTTCTGTACTTCTATAATACTTAACAAACTCTGTATGTTTTGGATGCATTTCTGCAGCTTCTGGATTAACTTCAAATACTCTTTTCCAACCTTTATATTGTGGGTCATTTTCTACATCTGACATACCACCTTCAGCTCTAAATGCTATTGGCACGTTTCCTTGTGCTCCTCTTTTTCTATATTCTTCTACACTAAATCCTGTCTTATCATCAAAGCCGTCACCATCTTCATCTTGATATCCTTTACCTGCTAGTGCACCTGCAAGCAATCCACCACCTATTGATAATCCAGCTAATTTACCAATCCCTGCTCCAGCTATTTTTTTCTTCATTGCTTCAAAACCAAATTTTTTAGCAAAAGCACCAAATCCACCAGAAGCTTTTATACCAAATCCAGGCATGTAATATGCACCTAATCCTAATAACGCGGCTTTACCTAATGGAGACTTAACTACCTTCTTAACACCACGTGTAATTTTTTTTACAAGTTTACCTAGACCATACATTTGTCTTGCTGATTCAAGGTCCATGATCCCACCTTCGTAAGGCATGCCGCCTTCCATAAGACCAACACGTCCACCATCTTTTCTAAATGCAAGAGCTAATTTAAATGGTTCTTCTTCATCTTCATCTTTATCATCTTTAGCAGCTGTTGTTGATTGGATTGGTATAATTGGAAGTTGTTGTCCACCACCACCTTCACCTGTAATCGGTGGTTTATTACCATACACTCTATCAAAATCTTTTTGAGATATGTTATCTTGCATTGCAACATCTAATTGATCTCTTGCTCTTGATAAATCTTTTCCTTCTAATCCGTATTGAGTCATAGAATAATCTACTTCAAAAGGATCTTTCATAGATCCGATGCCTGTTGTTTTATCTCTATCCTCAACACCTAAAACTGTATCAAGATCGTCTATTGTTACACCTGGGGGTGTGTTTCTAAACATGTCAGATTGTAAAATAGATGGTATATTTGTTTTTGTCATCAGTCCTAATTTTTGTGCTACAGAATTAACTAAAGTTTTTTTAGCTAGATCAGTTCTAAATTTATCTAATGATTCTAATGGACCAATTTTACCATCTTTATTTTTATCAAAGTTTTTTAGATCAGTTAATTTATCACCTGTTTCTCCAAAATCTGTATCCATTAAATCTTGTTCATCTTCTTCTTCATCATCAAAAGCATCATCAGCTGTAATAAAATCTTGTAGTTTTTCTTTTTGTTTAGTTTTTTTGTCTTGAATTTCTTTTTCTGTTTTTAAATCTTTTTTCTTTTTTTCTTCTGCTGCTCTTTTTTTTGCTTCTTCTCTAGCTCTTTCAGCTGCTCTTGCATCTATAGCTGCTCTTGCTCTTGCAAAGTCAGCATCTGAACCACCAGCACCTCCGCCAAAATCTACACTACTTGTAGAGTAGTCAGAACCAAAACCTTTACTACCCATTTCACCAGCATGCCCTGCATCTGGTCCATAGTAACCTGGTCGTTTACCATCTTTTCTTTTCTTTGCTAATTGATGACGGTGAACAGGTCCACCTTTTTTCATCATAATTTGTTTAGCTTGTTGTGCGTCTGTGATAGCCATTACAAATCTCCTGCTCCTGCACCCATGTCGATATCTACTACTTTAATTTCAACATCTCTTCTAATATGCTCTTTTTTTGTATCTGTTGTTGGATCGTCTATATCTATCTGAGCTTCTGCATCAGAGTTATATTCAACCCCTGTTTTAGTGTTTGTTAATGTTACAATACATTCTGGTGTAATAATAGCAGTTTTTTTGCCGTTTATTATCTCGTATCGAACGCTTGCTTCTGTTTCTTTAAAAGACATTATATTTGATCCGTTGGTTGTGTTCTTAAAATTTGTAATAATGATGCTGTCATCTTAATCTTATCCGCTGTAGCACACTGCATTTTTAATTTATCTCCAGCTTCTAATACTATAATATTATTAAACGTAAGTAAATCAACACCTTCATTAGCATTTATACTGGCTACTTTGTACTCAAAATCAGTAGAACTAGAGGCATCAAACACCTTGACTGTTACGTCTAATGCGCTTCCATGAGTATTAAATAACTTTACAGTCTTAATAAGGCTAGCTGTAGCTGTTGGAGATTCATACATATCTACATCTGATCCTGCAGCGTTTAATAGTTTTTGTACATTTTTATATATATTTGCCATTATGAAAAGAAGAAACTAAATCGTTCTTTTTCCTCCTCATTGTCTGTTAAGTATGTTGAATTTAATTGTTCTATTATAGAGTTTAAAGCTCTATTAATTTGTCTTTGATTATCTTCACTATATTCTTTTTTTGGTTCTGGTAATCTAACTACTATCTTTGTCATTATCGTCTCCCGTCTTGTTGCAGGTCTATTTGAAATGTGCCAAATCTCCAACTTTGTGATGACCCCGTGTTTTCTATTTTAATACTAGCATATCTACCTCGTGCTCTTGTATCTTCTTTTGTTGTTGTAGATGTAATTGTAAAAGGACTGTATGTGCTATTAGCTGTTGTTGAAGATGGAAAATCTTTTATACCGATAGTTACTTTTGCATCACCTGTTAATGTTTTGAAGTCAGGCACAAATCTTCTCATAGCTAAAAATAATTCTGGTTGATCTTGTTGTAAAGCAATGTCATATGATTGTATAAATGATGTTAACGCTGTTGTACTACCATCAGGGTTAATTTGATCTGTTCCTGTATCATGTTGAAAGTATACTGTTTGACCTAAACCAGACTCACCTATAATACTTGGAAAAGTTCCTGTAGCACTTGAATTAAATTGTGTAGCGTATGGTTTTGGATAAACTACAGAATCAATCCAAGTTGTTCTAATTGAATTAGTGTTTTGACCTGTATACCAATTACCCATAGGCACGCCTTTAGATTCACCATAATTAAATACTACATATCTATCATTAAATGTAGATCCTTGTGTTGGATAATACCATACAACTTCTGTATATAAATTATTTATTCCTGCTGTTACTTGCTGACCTTTGGTAGTATCAAAATCATCAAATACATAATCTTCTACGCTACATGGTAAGTTATTAACTGTACCATCAAATGCAAAGAAACCATTATTACCAATCCAATAAGCAACACCATCTATCTCTACAGCTGCGTTCTGTCCTATTAGTCCACAGTTTGTACCTACTTGTTCAAAACCAAATGTAAATGGAGATCCAATAAATCTCATTGTGTACAATGCATTATCAGTCCATATCAAAATATTTTCTTTTGCAACTAACGCACCCATAATTTTTGTACCATCTTGTAATCTTTGTGTACCTGCAGTGTTAGTTGTACCTGGTGCGTAAGTATTAATTTGTTCTTGATTAGAAAATCTTATAAACATGTCATCTTGTGTTGTTGGATCACCAATAGTTGTTTCTGTGCCAAGATGAATTAAGTGACGAGTCGTTGGTGATATTAAAGTTAACCTTGATGCAGTTGGGTTTCCATCGGTGCCTGATATTGCCGTTTCAAATCCTGATGTTGTTGTAGACGCTCTTGTTGTAAGTTTATTTGCAACATCGGAATTCCAAGTAAAAGTTTTACCATTTGCAGCTGTTGCAACTAATACTTGACCAAAATTACTTAATGACCAAAGTCCTGGTTCAAGACTTACAGTTGATGCTACTACAGCATCGCCCCAGTTACCCCAGTCTGTTGCATCTTGAACTGTTGAGTTTGTAGAATGAGCTTGACCATTTGATGTGCCAGCAGTTGCTGTACCTTTTGCACCTCTAGTAATTCCTAAAAACTGTGTAGCATTTTTTGATGTATATGTAATTAATTCTGCATTTGGAACTGTACCAACAGCTATTGTTCCTGCAGATGAAAACCCTGTTGTACTATCTACAGTTACTGCTGTACCTGATCCACCTGTACCAGCTGTGTCAGCATTTAATGATCCATCTAATTCTGTGCTTTGTGATCCTGTAACATTTCCACCATAGTTTCCAATACCAAAACCATATCCATAAGATTGTGCAGATGGTCCTACCGTTTCATAAGGATTAACAGTACAAGAACTTCCTGAAGTTAAATCTGAACCACCACCATTAGCTTCTGCTGAAGGTGATGTTATTGTAAATGTTGTAGAACTTGGCACTGTTATTACTTGACAAAGTTTATCTTCAAATGTTGAAGCGGCTATACTAGAGCCTGTCGGCATAGTTACTGAATCTAATTCAACAATATCTCCTACCTCTAATCCGTGATTAGTTGATGTTGTAATTGTAACAGCAGTTCCTCTTGTTGTGCTTGTAGTTATAGTAGAACCTGTAAATTGAGTTTGTGCTCCAGCATTGTTACTTCTAAAAGGTGTAATATCAAACAAAGCTCCTTCAAAATAAATTAATAAAAATTTATCCGTTCCAATAGCAACATATCTGTTACCATCAAGATCTACAAAAGCATGTTGTTTTCTAGCTACACCTACAATAGTATCTGTTAGTAATGAAGTCCAACCACCTACTTTTTCTGGTAAGCCATATCTAAACCTTATATTGTCAGAGTCTACCCATCTACCAGCTGCACCAACAGATGTATCTTGTTTGTCGATTCCAGGTAAAAATTTTATGGAAGTCAGAGCCATGGTCCTTGCTCCTTACGCCGTGTTCGTCTTAAATGCCCAACCTCTTGTTGCATCAACATACACTAATGTAACAGCTTGGCCATCAGTGTTTAATACTAGATTTGAAGTTCCTGAATTAATTGGTTGTCCGTTTCTATCAAAAGTTAAATTGTTAGAATTAAAAGTTCCTCGAGTGTCAATAACGGTTACTTCATCTCCAACTGCTGGAGAAGCAGGTAAGTCAATCTCTATAGGGTTAGCGGTTGTATTTGCAAAAACTTGAGCGCCAGCTACGATGGCGTATGGACTATTAGCATCAGTTATAGTTGCATAACCTTTTTCTAAAATAGTCATAACTGTTTCTGTACCATTTGATCTACAAAGAACAGTTGCACCTGGTGGTATTTGAGTAGTAGTACCACTAGCCGTTAATACTCCAAGTGTTCTATTTGATGTTCCTCTAACAGTGTCATCTTTCATAACCCAGACTCTAGTTACACCAGTGCCTGAAGGCATAGTAATTGTTCTATCTCCACCTAAAGTTCCGTGTAATCTTAAATATGCGTTTTTACCATTAGACGTTGCACCATCTGTTAATAATAAAGTAACACTACCTGAAGCTAGATCGATATCTTCTACTCCTGATGATCCTTGTTCCAAGATCTGTAAATTTGTATTAGTGATTCCGCCCCATTGTCCAGCTTTCTCACCTGTTGTTATAATTTCTAGTTTTAAATCTGATGAAAATGTTGATGCCATATTAATTTGTATCTATTGGTGTCCAGACCATTGTCACGCCTGGTATAATTTCACTCCATGTTATCGCCGATACTTCACCTGTGTCTAAAGCAAGCTCTACTTTAGTTGGGTCTATATTTGCGTCAGCAGTTATTGTAACATTTCCTGTAGCCAAGGTCAATCTGTTTACAGAAGGTATAATTTCAACACTTGTGCTAGATTCAGCTGTGCCTGTATTTAGAATAACCTGACTACCTGTAGGAGATACGTTAGCATCTGCTGAAATTGTTATAGTTCCAAGACCAAGAGTTAATCTATTTGGATCAGGAATTTCTGTAATTGAATCTGCTGTAATAGCAGGATTACCTATACCTATTGTAAGTTGATTGCCAACTACTGATACTTGTACATCACCCGCTGTTTGGGCTGTAGCAAATGGTAATGCTGATATTGCGTCAAATCCTAAACTCATAA
>TARA_R100000654_G_scaffold16619_1_pt1 | contig 14205 bp, 23 predicted proteins | sample TARA_R100000654 | Tara Oceans TARA_R100000654 (sample SAMEA2622473) | marine metagenome | biome: marine biome (ENVO:00000447); feature: surface water layer (ENVO:00002042); material: "saline water (ENVO:00002010), including plankton (ENVO:xxxxxxxx)" | depth 5 m
CCCCAGCCAAATGAACTTGTATATTTGCAAGAAATTGAAAAAGAACTGGAAACCTTAAAAAAATTTTTATAATTGGTGCTATTGATTTTCAATTAGTTATGATTGTGCAGCAAAAAAAGTTGTATTTTTTTTATCTTTTTATGTTCAAATATTTGGAAATATGGAAAAGTTGCCCTATATTTGATTTAACAACAACAACGAATTATTTTTTTTTCATTCTTTAAATCTGGGTATTATGCTTACTATCAATTATAAAACTGTTAATGCTTACGGATTAGTAAAAAAAGACAATAAATTATATCGCAGACTCACGAGCCCAATATTTCTTGAATGGGCAATGATGCTTTATATAAAATCTGAACAAGAAAATGGGGTAAAAGTATATACCCAAAAAGGTAAATACAGAAAGTCTTTTTTGAAAAATGCAAAAGAACAAAATGTTATGCCTTTTTTACGTACAATTTTATCATCGTTTGAGCGAAACCCAAAGCAAAATTATATATGGCAAATGGTAAATTTAGATAGAAAAATTAACCCCAGAAAATATAAAGGTTGGAGACAAGGCGGCCTCAAATATTCTAGTCGTGATGCTTCTTGGTTGGTCGGTTTGGATAAATATTTTTACATTGCAAGTAATGACACAATTTACCCACGAAAAAAGCTGTATGTCCATATCGGCGAATACAAACCAACTGACATAAAAGCATTTTTTAATATTAAAAATTTATAGTTCGATAATTCTTTATTGTTGGGTAAAAATTCTGCTTTTGAATTTGAAAAACATTTGGCATAAACCACCTACGGGGGGCAACCCCCATTTTTCACAACTTAAAATCAAACATTATGAACAAAGAAAACAGAATGCCAGCAGATAACTGGCCCCGTGAGCCCCTTACATTTACATTTTATATGCTCGCTGGGGTGATAACTGCTGAAGGTGGCGAAAGACACCATGTACAAGTATTAGATGATATTGTTTCAACATATCGCCACATTGAAATTTTTGATGTTGATGATTTAGAAATAATTTACTTTGCTTTTGTACGTAATTATAAAGTGATAAAAGAAACTTTGAGCCCAGAAGCGCACAACGAATTTAGTGCTATTTATAAGGCGATAAGCAGCCAATATTTTAAACTTAAAATCAAACAAAATGAAAAGTAAATTTTTTGAACAGATGAACAACGAACAGCAAGAAAGATTTGAACACCACCAACAGCAAGAAAATGAATGCCCGCCAGCGTGGGTTTTAGAGGGCTTCAATTCAGAAGAAGAATGGGAACTTGACAATTACAAAGACTGGAAAACATGGGAGATGAAAGACCGCATAAACCGTTCAAGAATCAGCCCAGAACATAAGTATTATGGACTTTTGTAATTATCTCAAATTTTGTAAACAGCGGGGGCTCAAACCCTCGCACTATTCAACACTTAAAAAATATAAATTATGGTACATATTAGCGGGGCAAAATTGGCCCAAAAATTAAACAAATTTAGCACTTTAGTATTAATCCTTATATTCTTATCAAGCGCATCAAATAAAGCCGAAAAACAAGAATTTAAAAGCATCTGGGCTGGCACCAAAGACAAAACCCCAGAGCATACAACATACAACACAATGGGCCTACCTACAAACCGTCTATGGTTGACCTCCAAAGAATGGAGGGGTAAACACATCAAAAATCATATTGTAAAATCAAGATTTAAGGCTTGGAAAAAAATACATATTGAATCATTCATCAAGTTTTTTGGCGCTGAGGCTGTGAAAGAATCACAAGTTTATCCAGACATACCGCCAGCCCTTTACATTGCACAAGCTATACTTGAAAGCAACTTTGCTTTGTCTAGGCTTGCAGTTGATGGCAACAACCTTTATGGCCACAAATACAGAGGCCAGAAAGACGGGTTTTTGGTTGCTGCTGATGATAGCCCAACCGACAAATTTACTAAGTTCAAAAGCCAATGGTACAGCTTGCGTTCACATAGTAAATTATTGATGAATAGGTACCGCAAAAGGATAACTGGCACCCCAACACTTGACAAATGGTTGACCGCCTTATGCGGGGGCTCAAACCCAGCCCAGAGCCTTAAATGGAGGGCCAAAGGCGGCAAAGTTTATGCAACATCATGTTTATGTGGTACTGGGTACGGCCAAAAGTTGAAAAGAATCATAAAAAGTTATAAATTAGAAACATTTTAGTTTTATGGTAATTTATTGTTTTGGGGCTAACTTGTTAATTTTTAATGAGTTAGCCTTTTTTATTGAAAAAAAGTTTGAAAAAGATTAAAAATATATGTTCAAATATTTGGAAATAAAGGAAAGTTGATATAAATTTGTTATTAACAACAACGAAATAATAATAAATTAAAAATCAAACATCATGAAAAAGTATAAAACAAGCCCAGCCAAATTAGAATTGATTGAAATATCTGAAATGTTAAAACTTAAATCTGATATGGGTCAACTTGGTGAGGAGTACAAAGAAGCCCAAACAATGAACCAAAAATTAAGCGTTTATTATAACCTTGAGGGCATTGTTACTGGCACCTTTAAAATGTGGAAGGACAAAGGCTACAAAATTAAAAAGGGCAGCAAATCATACAAGTTTTGGAGCAAACCTATAAAAGCAAAAAAGACTGAATCAAATGACGAAACACAAGAAACCAAAGAAACAAAATACAAGTTTTTCAACGTGGCTTGTGTGTTTACAGCTGACCAAGTAGAAAAAAAATAATACATTTGGGGTTTTTACTGTGGAATATAAGACATACTAAAAACCCCTTTTTTTTTTAAATGAGTTATTACATAAAAAATTCAAAGATGAATACTATAATTTTACTAGATGCGGGGCATGGTGGCTGCCTAGCTGGCCATTACAGTACAGCTGGAAAAAGAAGCCCTATTTGGGAGGATGGAAGCATACTTTATGAGGGTGAATTTAACCGCCAGATTAAGTACAGATTGAAAGAAATGTTTCAAGCTGAGGGGTACCCTTATGTGGACATAAACCCGCAAGATACTGACTTAGATTTGTATGATAGGGTGGATGTTGCAAACTGCTATGATAACAGCATATTTATATCAATTCATGCAAATGCTGGGGGTGGTACTGGGTGCGAGGTTTTCACGGCTGTAAATTGTAGCAAGGCAAGTACTAAAATTGCTGAATCATTACAAAAGGAATACCAGCCCCATTTTAACGGGGAACGCTGGCGAGGTATCAAGAAAAAAGATTTTTATGTAATTCAAAAAACCAAGATGCCAGCGGTTTTGATTGAGTGCTTTTTTATGGATACAGAGCGGGAATGTAAAAAGTATTTGATGACCAGTACTGGCCGTGATAGAATAGCCCTCTGGATATTCACAGCAATAAAAAACTATCTTGCATCTTTGTAAATTGTAGGATTTTTTATATATTTTTACAGAAACAAAAAAAGGTGCTCACCGTCCAAAGTATGCACCCATTAATTCAAATATTAAATATTTATTTATGTCAAATTTAATGCAAAAAAACAACATTGAAAAATTATTTTTTCAGCCCACACCTCACATAGAATTTCACAGCGTAGAAATTACCCCAGAAATAGCCAAAAGACTTTTGGATTTAACAGATAGTAAAGTGCAAAGAAAGCTTAAAAGAACACACGTTATATGGCTTTCAAATACAATGAAAGAAAAACAATTTAAACAGAATAACGGTGATACAATACGCCAAGATATAGAGGGTAATATAATTGATGGTCAACACCGTTTGGCTGCTTGTATAGATGCAAACTTTACTTTAAAAACAATATTTGTTAAGGGTTTACAAACCGATACAATAAAAACAATTGATATTGGCCAAAAAACAAGAACTTTCACAGATGTTTTGGAAATAAATCATAGAACTAATTATAAATATTGTAATGTAATTACTGCATCTGTAAAATTTATTATAAGGTTTCAAAAATCTATATTTACAGCTGGTGGTAACGGCATAAATAAAAGTAATTTAACAACTGAAACTTTTTTGAAATGGATTGATAAAAACCCAGAAATTATTGATTTTATTGGTGAAACTATGATAATTGTTGCAAATGGTGATAGATTAATAAAAGCATCTGTTTTTTGTGGTTTAAAATGGGTTTTAGATAAGTATAATAAAACTGAATCAGATATATTTTTTCAAATGCTTTCCGATGGTATAGGTTTAAAAAAATCATCACCAATATATACATTAAGAAAAAAAATATTTGCATCAAAATTTGGAGTAAATCAAAAAAAATATAAAATCAAACAAAGAGAATTGATTTTTTTAATTTTAAAAACTTGGAATAGTTATCTTGATAATAAAACAATAACAAGATTTGTAATGCCAAAAGATATGCCCAAAATTAAGAGCATAAAAAAAGGGTAATATTAATTAATTTTTATATATTTGTATGTCTGGGGCACAATGCTTGACAACCATTTTAAAAGGCCTTAGATAATATGAAAGTGATAATAAACTGGGTAATAATGTTAATAATAAACCCCGTTTAAATGGTTTTGTTTTGGAGCGTTTCACTTTCCGTTCATGTCAAACTTAACAGCCATTTAAGCGGGGTTTTTTAATGTTTTAAATATGGAATTTAACCAAGAACAAAAATTGTATCTCAATAAGCGAATTGCCTATACTGCATTGATGCTACAAGAATATGCATACCGTGAGATACTTGACAGCCCGCTAATAAGAGAAAATGACCGCTACATGGTCAAGCGAAAATTCAAGTATGTACAGCAACAAATCAACAAAATAAACAAATCATCTAAGGCCACAAAACAACAGATAAACGAGGGTGAAGATATCGTACTTGACAACATTAGTTTGATTGCCAGTATTTGTGCATCATGTTCAATCATGCCAACCAGCCAGATTGATTTTATAGAAAAAAAGTTTACAGAAATTTGTCTGGAGGCAATTGCAAACGATGAAAAAATAAGAAAAAGTGAATAGAGATTTTAAAGGTATCTGGATACCAAAAGAAATTTGGTTAAACAAAGAATTGAAATTGATTGAAAAATGTTTTTTGGTGGAAATTGACAGCCTAGATAATGAGGCTGGGTGCTTTGCATCAAATGGTTATTTTGCTGAATTTTTTGGTATCTCTAAAGGTAGATGCAGCCAGATAATAAAAAGCTTAGAGGAAAAGAAAATGATACAAGTAAAGTACCATTATGAGGGTAAACAAATTGTTAAACGGGTATTAAATATTCTAAAGGGGGGTGTTTATTTTTCTAAAGGGGGGTATTTAGAAAATGCTAAAGATAATAATACAGATATTAATAATACATTATTAACATATAAAGAAAAAAGTATTAAAAAAGAAATTGAACCAGAGCCAACAGTTAAACATCAAGATTCATTAAAAACCCCCAAACCAAAAAAAGAAAAAGTTGCGCCAAAAAGAAAAAAAGGTTTAGATTTTAATGACATCACATGGCCCCCAGTTTTTGAAAAAAATGCTATATTAAAAAATACCTTTTTAGAGTTTGCCCAGATGCGGAAAGACTGTAAGAAACCATACAAAACACTCAAAGGAATTGAAACAAAAATTAGAGCCCTTGCCAAAGACTGTACAAAATTTGGTGTTGAAACCGTAATTGGTGCAATTGAATTTTCAACGGGTTCAGAATATATGGGCATCTTTGTACAAGATTATCACAACAAAAAATCAAAACATGAACAAAATAACAACCAGCCAACAAAAGGATTTTACCAAGCGTATTATGACGCTATCTACAACAACGAACCAGAAGCCCAAAACAATACAATTGATATTGACTGGGATGAATAGCAACATACGTCAGATGTTAAGGTCTGGTGATGAAACAAAGGTTAGGCAAACCAAAAATGATATTAGCTTTACAATTCTTTTTTTGGCAAATTCTTATACTGGGGCTAATTACAAAAACCCACCAAATCAAACAGACTTAGCCAGCCTTAGAACGTGTACAAATTTTATTTGTGATATGTACCCGCATCTATCAATCAATGAACTAGAATTGGCTTTTAATCTGGCTGCTGCTGGTAAGTTTGAGGGGGTGAACCTTGAAACATACTTTGGTAAATTTACAGTAACAATTCTAGGTAAAATATTAAAAGCTTTTACCCAGCTAAGAAACAAAGTAATAATCAAGCAAGGCAAGCTAATTGAACAAGAAATCAAAGAACAAGAAAAACAGCTTGAAAAAAGCCTAAACGAAAAGACACAAAAAGACATTGTTTCAAAATTCAATTATTTAAGGGCTTTATTTTTGAATCATGGGGAAATACCCCAAAAAGAAAATATAAACGCTTATTGGGCTAAAATATTGATAAATACGGGCCATATTGTGTTTGATGTAAAAGAAAAAAATCAAATCTGGTTTGAAGCAAAAGAATTGACAACAAAAGAAATCAAGACCAGTTTACACAGCGACAGCATAAACAAGAACAAGAAACAAAACTTAAGAGCCATACTAAGGGCCATTTCTGGGGGTGAAAAGCACAATGATTATGAAACAAAATGTATAACTAATTATTCAAAATTATTAATACTAAAATCAATTATTAAATAACAATTAAATAGGTAACATTATGAACAACGAATTAGCAATTGAGGGAAAAATTATTAAAATTTTTGATGCTGTTAAAGTATCTGAAACATTCACAAAAAGGGAACTGATTATTTCAACAGATGATAGGTACCCCCAGACTGTAAAAATTGATTTTACCCAGAATCAAATCAGCTTACTTGATGATAAGAAAGAGGGGCAAACAGTAAAAGTGCATTTTAATGTAAGAGGCCGCCAATGGCAAGATAAATATTTTGTAGGTTTGAACGGCTGGCGTATTGAGGTGCTTCAAAACATTGAATACATACCGATGCCCGATACCGCCGTACAAAACCCAGAAGCGAACGCTTTTAATGATGAATTGCCCTTTTAATTTATGGATAGGGTAGAAACAAAACAGCACATCAATAATGAGGTACAAGCTATCAAAGAATTTTGCAAGGTCAAACAATGCAACTATACCAAGCTACCAAAATTTGATATTGATTTTTTAATTCATAGAGATGGAAACGGTATTGCATTTATTGAGGTAAAATGTAGAACAAACAAGTACAATGATTTTGATACGCAGTTTTTATCATTTCATAAGTACCAAAGGTTGATGAATTGTAATAGGTACTTACCATCATATTTTTTGTGTAAATATACAGACGGCATTTATTTTATTCATGCAAATTTGATACCTTTAAACAACATCAAGTTAGGAGGTAGAAACAAGCCCAGAAGTTATTGCCCTAATGATGTAGAGTTTTTAATACATTTTGATAGGTCTTTAATGACTAAACTTTAAATCAGTAATGGACAAAGAAACAAAAACAGAATTGATTCGTTTACGCTCTGAAAATGCCTTTTTAAAGGAGTTAATAAGAAACCAGTATAAAAAGGCTTTAGAGGCTTTAAACTTTGTAAATAACGGTACAATACACAAACCAGATGCCAGCACCAAAGAAACAAGAAACAAAGGTTAAATTTATAGCCAGATGCATTCCAGCAGTTATCAAAAAGGGTACAGCTAAGAACCTCAAACAAGCGGTGGCCATCTGTGCCGCATTCTGGGAATCAAAAAAGTAAGCATGGGAGCGGTTAAAGGGAATATCCGCTAGTCTTTTTTTTAGACTTATATGTGTTAGGCCATCGGTGAAAGCTGGTGGCCTTTTTTGGTGGGTTTTTATGAATTTTCAAAAAAAGGTTAAAAAAAGTTTTATTGATTATCAAGCAGTTATGAAATAATTATAAAAAAAGATTGAATTATTATACTCAAATTTTTGGAAATATGGTTTAAAGGTTCGATATTTGATTTATCAACAACAACGAAATAATTTTAAACAACTTAAAACAACAAATCATGAAAGAACAATTATTGAATGGTAAAATTATTGAATTAACCGATTCTGACAGTGAAAATGAATTAATTGTATCATATTCAAATAGGTTGCAAAAATTTGGTTTAGAGTTGAACGGCTCTATTATACACACATCAAAAACGTTTTCTACTATTAAAAAAAAGATAGAAAAAATATTAACAACTTAAAACAACAAATCATGAAAAAAACAATCTCATATTCAGATACAAATCTAATGGCAAATTGTATTGTAAAGTCAATTGATAGAAAAGAAATACAAATTGAAAATAAAGAATTAGACGGTTTTACAAAATTTTACAAAGTTACATTACATTTTAATGATAGGGTAATATTATACCTTGCAAAAGGCTATGAAGATGCACCGCGTGAAGTTGTAGCATTTTATACAAATGGTGTTATGTGGGGTTCGTACGGCAAAAACTTTGCAGAAGCCATAAGGGGTGCTCATGAAGATGCAATTTATTGTATGAAGCAATAGTTAAATTAACAAACTTTAAAAGCCTCAAATTTTGGGGCTTTTTTTATATCTGGTATAAACACCCTACCCAACCCACAAAAGCCCGTTAAACGACATATTTCAAACAAATAAAACAAGTTTTAAAAAGTTAGGATAATTAAAAAGATTGTACTATATTTGATGCATGAGTAAATTAAGCACAAAAAGAAATTCATGTACGTTTGTAGAATCAGCCCAGAACAAAGGCTTGGTTGAACAGATACGAATGTTGGCATACGAGGAGGGCAGAAGCCTATCAAACTACATAGGCATAATATTAAGAAATCACGTAAAAAGTAAAAATGAACATAGTACAAGCACAACAAAAAATACAGCATCTAGAAATCGAAAATGATACACTTAAAGAAACTAACAAACAGATAATAAAAGAACAAAACGAGTTTCAAGATGCTTTGATTGCTAAGGTTGAAGAGATTAAAAAAATGGGGCCTTTCAAACGCTTTTTTGCTTATGGACGTTTATTGATTGACCTTATAGAAACTATTGAAAAAGCGGTAGCCAAAGCACAGAATAAATAAGTAAATTAGATAACATCTGGCAATTATAATTTTTTTTTTAACAAGAAAGGTTAGTAAGAATAAAGGCCAGATATAAAGGTTTTTCATGAGCCTTGATTTTAAGTTAAGGGCGGTGCCGTTGTTGTGAATGCGCCGCCTTTTTTAATACCAAAAAACCAACAATGACAAAGCTTAAAAACATACAATTAAACATAACATCATTTCAAGGTTTTGACTTGGCTCAATATCTTATAAATTCATTAGAATACATTCAAAAAATGGAGGTGAAAAACGGGGGGTTGACATATACAGAAAAAAGAGTAAGAAAAACTTTAGCTGAGGTTGTGCATACAATATACAGCCAGCTAACAAAAGAGGATGAAAACCAGATTATTGAAATACTAGAAAAACAAGAAAATGAATACAACCAAACCCAAAATAATTGATTTACAAAATAAGATTTTAGACTGGGCAATTGAAAAAAACATAACAAACCCAGACAATGCAAAAAGCCAGCTTTTAAAGTCCTTTGAAGAAATGGGTGAACTAGCAAGTGCATTGCTAAAAAACGACACCGAAAACATCAAAGATTCAATTGGTGATGTATTAGTGACTTTGATAATACTTGCAGAAACACAAGGCATGAACATTGAACAATGTTTGCAGTTTGCATGGCATGAAATTAAAGATAGAAAGGGTGTAACAGTAAACGGTACTTTTATAAAGAATAAAAAATGAATTATGGCTGTTAAAATTAACTGGGATTTAGTAGATGAATTGCTAGAGGCTGGATGTGATGGAACAGAAATTGCAGCCCATATTGGCATACATTTCAATACATTATCACTAAAATGTAAGAAAGAAAAGAAAAGTGAATTTTGTGATTATAAAGCCCAAAAAAGGGCAAAAGGTGACAGCTTGTTAAAAGCCAAACAATTTGATTCTGCTTTAAATGGTTCAGTACCTATGCAAATTTGGCTAGGCAAAAACAGACTAGGCCAGACCGACAAAAAAGAGGTGGTGAGCGAAAACAAAAATACTAACAGTTTTGACCTTTCAAATTTGACAGATGAACAACTTGAACAATTTGCCAAATTATCTGCCATCATTCAACCAGATACAAGCGGAGAGGGCGAGGCGTAAATTCATTAACTTTGTGACCCACACAAAGCCAGACTATCAAACAAACTGGCATCATGAATTGTTGGCCCAGCACTTGCAAAAATTTGCAGCTGGTGAGATTAAAAAGCTAATGGTATTCATGCCGCCCCAGCACGGCAAATCAGAATTGACATCAAGGCGGCTACCAGCTTATCTTTTAGGAAAAAACCCAAAACTTAAAATTGTGGGGTGTTCTTATTCCTCAGACCTTGCCAAGTCTTTCAACCGTGATGTACAAAGAATCATTGATGAAAAAGAATATAAAGAAGTATTTCCAGATACCAAGCTAAATTCAACCAATGTCAAAACAATAAGCGGTTCTTATCTTAGAAATTCTGATATGTTTGAAACGGTCAATTTTAGGGGCTTTTATAAGTCGGTTGGGGTTGGTGGTTCATTGACTGGTACAACGGTTGATATAGCCATAATTGATGACCCCGTAAAGGATGCTATTGAGGGTAACAGCTTGACAGACCAAGCAAGAAAATGGGAATGGTACACAAATGTACTTTTAACACGTTTGCACAATGACAGCCAGCAATTAATTACCATGACCAGATGGCACAAGAATGATTTATGCGGCCAAATTTTAAACAAAATGCCCGATGGGTGGCAAGTACTAAGGTTGGAGGCTATCAAGCAAAATACAACAGATATAAACGACCCTAGAGCATACGGTCAAGCATTATGGCCAGAGCAGCACTCAAAAGAAAAAATAATGAATATTGCTAGGGCTAATCCTAGAACATTCAATGCCCTATATCAAGGTGACCCCAAACCAAATAAATCAACCCAGTATGCAACGGGTTTCAAATATGGACGTATAGTTAAAGAAATAAGTTACAAAAATTTTGTACCTTTACATTATACGGTGGACTTTAATACGTCACCTTATATGTCTGGGCTTGCAATACAGATGGAATACATTAAGGACGGTTTCTGGAAAAATTATTCAGAATACTGGGAAATATCAATAATTCATCAATTTGCCTTATCTAGCCCCAATAATTCGGCTCAAGCATTGGGCAAATTCTTTGAAGCAAAATACCCACAAATTGAAACGGGCTTTTTCTTGTATGGTGATGCAAGCGGAAACAATAATACTGGTATCAGTACAACTGCAAACACCACCAAAACAAAAACGTTATTTTCAGATTTATTAAGCGGTTTGAGTATAGCAGCCAAAGCCAATGTTCAAAAGAGAATCCCAAACAGAAACCCCCAGTACAGAAGTATAGGGGCTGGGATGCTTGGTAGACGGGTTTTTTTGAATGAACTTTTAGAGGGTAATTATCCAGTACGAATATTGATTGACCCCAAATGTGATGAATTGATACAAGATTTGCAAGAATGCACACAAGATGCAAACGGTAAATTGGCCAAGCCTAAAAACAAAGATGGACATGAGCCTAGAGGGCATATGTTACAAGCATTTGAATATTTTTTATGTCACCCTAAAAGTGTAGGGTATTTGGCAAAAATTAAAAAGTAAAACTATGAAAAAATACAACAATAAATCAACAAGCCGAAAAAAGGCAAAAATGAAAAAAGGATTAACCAAAGCACAAAAGGCAAAATTAAAATTGCATTCTGTACATCATACAAAAAAGCATATGAACGAAATGGAAAAACTAATGAAACAAGGTTTAAGTTTTAATTTTGCTCATAATATGGCAATGAAAAAAGTTGGTAAGTGATGGCAAAAAGTAGAATACAAATTGGTAAAATAGTTACAGTAAAAGGTAAGAAATACAGAATAGGTGCTGGCACTCGAAAAGGTAAAAAATATAAGGCCACACCCATAAGCGGTAAAGGTAAAACAATACAGTTTGGGGCTAAGGGGTACAAGGTAGGCCCAGCCACAAAACGGGGCGATTCTTATTGTGCCCGTTCCGCTGGTATCAAGTCAACACAAAAGGGGGCAACACCCAATGATTTTGCACGTATGCTGTGGAATTGTAACGGTAAAAAAAGTATGAAAAAATAAAAGTTATGCCAGAACCTAAGAACAAAAAGCTTTATGATTCTATTAAAAGTCGTATCAAAAGCGAACTAAAAAGAAAGGGCCAAAGGTGGTCAGCCAGAGCAAGCCAACAATTAGTCAATAGATACAAAAAAGCTGGCGGCAAATATTCTGGAACCAAAAAGGGTTCAAGCCTCCAAAGCTGGCAAAATGAAAAATGGGTGGCTATAAATTCAGCGGGTAAGATTGTCGGCCCTTGTGGTAGTAAAAGAACCAGCACGGGCAAACAATACAGATGCCTACCAACAAAGACAGCTAAAAAATTGACTAAGAGCCAGAGGGCAGCAACAGCAAAAAAGAAACTCAAAACACCAAATAAGGTGACACCAAATACAAAAAAATCTAGAGTAAGATGAAAGGTAAAAAGACTAAATACCCCAAACGGGGTCAACGTGTAAAGACTAACAAAAAAACACGAATCAAAAAAGGTAAAAAATGAATCAGAATTTAGAAAAATGTATTGAGGGGTATACTCACAAGCATTATGATTATACGTGTGAACTAGCGCACTTTTACAGCCAAATTGTGACGGGTGAGGGGTACGGTGAATTGATAGTTAACTACAAGCCCAGAGAAACAGACCAACAGAAAATGCAGCGGGTTGAAATTACCCAGAATAGAACTAAGTCAATAGCTGGGAAAATAGAAGGCTTTTTTAAACGGGTTTTTAGGGCAGATAAATTGGCTTTTGATATATCACACCAAGATGAACAAGAAAGTCAAAAAATAGGGCAATTTACGGCGAATTATGGTGATGATGGCCAAAGCTTATTGCATTGGTGTGAGGAATCCGCTTTATATTATAACAACATAGACCCAAATTCATTTTACTGGGTGCAACATGAGCGCATTAATGAGGTTGACACTTTCAACCCTTTTATATTTAGGGCTCATGATGTTTTAGACTATAAGATTTACAAAGGTAAGGTTGTTCAATGTTGTTGCAAGCTGATTGAGGTTGTAAGCTATCAAAAAGATGGGGCCACCTATCATAAAAATATTTGTGTATATTATTATTTTAATTCTGAGGGGCTTGAAATGGCCATTGAACTTGATGATGATGTACAACAATATTCAGAATTTTACAAGCAATTTACTGATGATGAGGGGTTCTTTTTTGGTGATGTTGAAACTGTAAATGAAAAGACTTTTATTGTAACTTTTGAGCAATCAGAAATTGACCGTTTACCAATTACTAGGGTGGGGTATTTGCATGATAAAAACACAGATAAACAAACATACGTTTCATTCTGGGATAGTGCGACAGAGGAATACAAACAGCTAGTAAATAGGGGTTCTGAATATGACCTATCTTTAACCCTCCATGCTTTCTTGCAAAAGGTACAATATTATACCCCTTGTGATTATCAAGATGATTCACACAGCATTTGTCAAGGTGGTATCTTACACCCTAGCGGCCATGTATGCCCTAGCTGTTCGGGTTCTGGTAAAAAGGTGCATACATCAAGCCAAGATGTTATTGAAGTACAGCTGCCAAGTGAGGACGGCGAAAATATAAGCATAACGCCAAAAGATTTTGTATTTTATGTTGATGTACCTTTTGATATTGTAAAGCAACAAAAAGAGGACGTACAAGAATATACCCCCAAAATTACAGAGGCTGTTTTTGGTGTGGATATTAGCCACCAGCAAGGAGCAATGGCAACGGCTACACAAATACAAAACTACTATGATACGGCACAAGATGCCATGTTTGAGTTTACTAAATCACCTCAAAGGTTGTTCACCTTTACGGTTGATATTATGGCCCAAAGTTTAGAGGTTCAAGACCTAGAAACAAAGCTTTTATACACCAATGAATATGACCTTGAAAGTGAGGAATATTTGATACAACTTTTAAAGCTTGCAAAAGAAGCGGGGGCCAGTCCAGAGGTGATTGAAAACATCAACAAAAGAATAGTTGTAAAACAAAACAGAACAGATTCAAGTTACATGACAATATACAACATCATGCGGAAGTTTGAACCGTTCAGCAACTTAACACCAGAACTAAAAGCAAACATTGTTTTACAGTTACCAGACAGCAGCCCACAAAAGGCATTATT
>TARA_R100000654_G_scaffold20167_1_pt1 | contig 14064 bp, 20 predicted proteins | sample TARA_R100000654 | Tara Oceans TARA_R100000654 (sample SAMEA2622473) | marine metagenome | biome: marine biome (ENVO:00000447); feature: surface water layer (ENVO:00002042); material: "saline water (ENVO:00002010), including plankton (ENVO:xxxxxxxx)" | depth 5 m
TATATATACTATATATACTATAGTACTATTATATAATTCAACCGCAAACTAAGAATTGTTAAATAAATTTATATTTAATTATATAGCGATGTCAAGTTTTTTTATTAAATTTAGTATATGATTTATAAAAGAAAGGTAAAAGGCATTGTACATAAAGCTTATGATACCGAAAAAGAATTTAGGAAAGACCACCCTAACACCCCCATAGTATCCGATTGGCGTTTAGCAGAAGAAAATGACTGGTGTCATACGGATGATAGTAAGATTGTACAGATATTAAAAAGAGATTGTATTAAAAACAGATCAACTATATATGTAAGAACAATTATTGGAATGGCCTGTACGAGTGAAAGTGCGAAGTTACACGGTACAATCAAAGATAATATTTATCGTTTTACAAAAAAGACAACTTATCGTTCTTACAAAGATTCTAAGATGACGAGTAAAAAGAAGATATTTGCAAAATATATTGCTTACGGTATGAAACCAGAGGAAGCGTATAAAAAAGCATACCCAGATACAACAAGTGAAGAGTATATTAGGCAACGATCATTCGCATTATTGCAAAACAAAACAGTGAGGCAAGCAGTGGATAAGGAAGTAGAACAATTAATGTCAGAAGTGGGTATTACAAAACGATACCTACTTGAAAACACCAAAGATATTGTTGATAAACGGGACACAAAAGACAATGATAAACTTAGAGCGATAGAAACACTGATGAAAATATCAGGAATGCTTTCTACGGAGAAAAAAGTAGACTCTGTAGCTTTAATACAAGAGTTTACTGGTTTTACAAAAGAAAAATTAAAAGCATTTGAGCAAGGAATACTCCCTGAACCCCCCAAACAACTAGATGAGTAGTGATTTTAACATAACACCCCCGCCATCAGAGATGAAAAGGCGGGATACTATCCTTGCCAACTCTTATAAAAGTCTTATTTACTTTGGTAGGGCATTTTTACCTAACGATTTCTTAAACAAGTCAGCCTCTCCTCTCTTTCATTTTGACGTAGCAGATAAATTAACCACAACAAAGGCAGGAAGTCGTACTTGTATTATTATGCCTAGAGGTTTTGGCAAGTCTATACTTTCAAAAGCAGCGATTATGCACAAACTGGTTTTCGCTAGAGAAGACGAGCAGCATTTTATTGCATGGGTATCAGAAGAACAGAGTCAGTCTATTGATCATTTAAAGTATTTAAGAAATCATTTTGAAATGAACAAACGATTAAAATACTATTTTGGTAATTTAGATGGAGGTGCTGCAGGAAAGCGTTGGACTGAAAAAGATATTGTAACACCTAAAGGAGATCGCTTGATTGCTAAGGGAACTTCACAGCGTTTAAGGGGTCGTGCTGAGGTGGATGTTCGTTATACAGGTATTGTCCTTGATGACTTTGAATCAGAACTTAATACTAAAACGCCAGAAAGGCGTGCAGATATTAAGAAGTGGATCGTATCTACAGTATACCCTGCCTTAGAGGAAACTCCGGGCAAAGAGGGGTGGATATGGCTGTCTGGAACGATTGTACACTTTGATAGTTTCTTGCAAATGGTTGTAGATGGTTACAACAAAGCAAAAGAAGAAAATAGGAAGTATCCTTGGAGCGTTGTCTTTCATAGGGCTATTGAAAATAATCAGTCTATATGGCCAGAACAATTCTCTATGAAAAAGCTAGAGGGAAAGAAAAGAGAGTTTATCGAAGCAGGACTGGTTAATAAGTTTGCACAGGAATATATGAATGATGCGAGAGATATTACCAATGCATCGTTTAAGATAGATCGAATACAGTATTACAAAGGAAGGGTTGAAAATAAAGGAAAGTTTAATTATTTAATAGAAGGGGATAATGCAATCCCTATCAATGTTTACATTGGTGTTGACCTAGCAGCTACTGCTTCTGAGAACTCAGATTATCAAGTGATCTTAGTTATGGGCATAGACTCTAACAAAAATCGGTATGTATTAGAGTACTTTAGAGAGAGAATCCCTACGTTTGACGTTCCCAAACAAATAATCTCCTTGGCAAATAAGTACACTCCGGTAAGACGAGTGACGATTGAAACGGTAGCTGCACAGGAAATGGTAAGAGATATGGTGACCAGATTATCTGCATCTGAAAAAAGATTACTACCCGGAATCTTTAAGGGAGTCAAGCCACCAAATAGAATTAAAAAACAAGATAGACTAGAAACAACATTAGGCCCGATTGTTAATTCTAAAAAACTTTACATTCAAAGAGAGATGACAGAACTGGTTGATGAGTTCTTTGAGCATCCTAAACCAAGAAACGATGATGTTATGGATGCTTTATACTATGCAGACTACTTTGCCAAACCACCAAAGAGTGCCTCAACAAAACTAGAGTCACTTGAAGCAGAGGTCGATCAACCTATCCGTAAGATAACTAGAAGAGCCTACAACTGGATGAGTGGGGCAAGATTCTAAATAATTATTGTACTTGTCATATTTTATGTTTAACATAACATAGCTAAATACAATTATGCCTAGATACTCTAATCGATCAAAATCAAGACTTGCTACTTGCGATCAAAAGCTGCAAGATGTATTTAATGAAGTAATTAAGTACGTTGACTGTAGTATTTTAGAGGGGCATAGAGGAAAGGAAAGACAAAATGATTTATTTAACAAAGGTCGTACTAAGGTTAAGTATCCTAATGGCCGCCATAATGCTAGCCCTTCTAAAGCCGTTGACGTTACCCCTTATCCTGTCAATTGGGAGGATAGAGAACGTCAAACACTTTTTGCTGGCTTCGTTCTTGGTATTGCCCGTGGTATGGGTATTAAGTTAAGATGGGGTGGTAATTGGGATATGTACGAAGAAAAAGGAAGGTGGGAAGTTAAAGATAACCGCTTTGATGACTTTCCTCACTTTGAGATAAAAGAGTAATGACAGACACAAGGCCTGCAAAAATACCGAAAAACTCTTTTATAATGAATTATCAAAGCTCTAGGATGTATCCGCAACTAGAGTCTTTAGCAAGAAAATACAGTGCGGATAAAAAAGATATGGCAAATAGCCAAAATGTAATACTAACAAATGGTGAGATTTATTTTCCGCCAGATGCAGTTGAAGCTATAGGAGTTGAGAAATTGGAATTTATGAATAACAAATCAAAAGGTGGGGCTCACGATGCTATTAATAATGAAATGGCAATGAACATATTAAAAAGTATAAAGCCTATGTATGGTGGTGGTATGGTTAATCCTTCTATGAAGCCAATGGGTACAGGTGGCATGGTTGATGCTTATGCTGGTGGTGGAATGGTAATGAACAGATATGGTGATGGTGGAATGGTAAAAAACAAGATGATGGCATATGGTGATGGCGGCATGGTTAAAAATAAAATGATGAGTTATAGACATGGCGGTATGGTCAAAGATAAAATGATGATGATGCAAGGCGGTGGACAGTTAAAACCAGTGCCAAAAGACAACCCCGGTTTAGGCAAGTTACCAGAAATGGTTCGTAATCGTATGGGCTATATGCAAGATGGTGGCATGGTAGACAATTCACTTATGGGTATGATGGGCGGTGGTATGGCTATGAAGAAAAAAAGAATGATGTCTTATCAAGATGGTGGTATGATAGGGCCATTTCCAGATCCACAGATGTTTGCCGATGAACAAAATCGTCAATTAGAACAAAGTATTGATCAAAGAATGGCCAATCCTAATGTTTATAGAGGTAGTGTTTTAGGAGCTGTTAGAGATACTACTATGATGTTACAAGACAGTATAGATCAAGATACAGAGAATAAAGCTTTAAAAACACTAGAATTGATGAGGTTGAAAGGTATGCTTAGTGACTCAGAAAGTGTAGAGATGCAAGCACCACCTATGCCGAATACTACGATGGCCGATTCGATGAGAATGAGAGACTTATTAGAGTTTGTAAAGATGCAAAGCATGATGAGAGGTATGCCTGCAGTAAGGCAAGGTATGGGTTCTGAATCAATGGAGATGCCTAGATAAAATGGAGCAAGATAAAAGAGCTTTATACAACGATGAGCTTTACAGGCAGTGGAGAGATGCTCGATCTGACTGGGATACGGAAGCTCGTAGAGATATTGACTTTTATTTGGGTAATCATTTTACCCAAGATGAATCCGATGAGCTTGCTTCTAGAAATCAAGCAGATATACCAATGGATCGTGTTTCATCTGCTATTGAAAAATTTAAAGCTGTTTTAACTTCCAGACCTCCTGCATTTACAATCACCCCTAGAGAAGATTCTGATGTGCAAGTTGCTACGTTGTGGCGTAGTATTATGAATTATATATGGGAAACATCAGATGGTGATTGGCAAATGAAACAAGCCATACAAGATTATGCAACAACAGGTATGGGTTATTTATATGCTTATATTGATAGAGAGTCAGATTTTGGTAGAGGTGATGTCAGGTTCACTTATATAGATCCTTTTAGGGTTTATGCATCCCCCAGTTCTAGAAATAGATGGTTTAGCGACTCAGATGGTCTTATCCTTTCCACCATCCTCACGGGAGAACAAGCCGTCAACCTCTACCCTGAATTAGGAGATCGTATTGATCCAATTACCGGAGAGGAGATAAAAGGTCTTATCCACGATATATCAGGATTTACCTATGATGAAGAAGATTATCCTTCTTCTCAAAATAGAAACAGTATGAAGGTATTTACACCTGCTGATGTTAAGGATAAAGATTACTTTGAATCTAAAAAGTATCAGGTGTTAGAAAGATTTTATAAAGTAAAAGTTCCTTTTTACAGGGTGATTAATCGTAAGACTCAAGAAGAAGATATATTATCTCAAGAAGAATACGCTGTTTTCTACAAGGAAAACGTAGAAGCATTTGAGATACAAGCTTATACAGCGATAGAAGTATTACAAACAAGAGTAAAGGTTTGTGCATCTATGGGAGAAGTTGTGCTATATGAACAAATACTAAACACTGATGAATATCCTATTGTACCTTTACCTAATATTTGGACAGGAACACCTTATCCAAAGAGCGATGTTTCTAGAGCCAGACCAATGCAAAGACTCCTAAATAAGCTATGGTCATTGGCTTTGTCACACGCTCAAGCTTCTGCTGGATTAAAACTGCTGGTTCCTTTAGGTAGTGTTGAGGATTTATCTCAGCTAGAAAAAGACTGGGCAAATCCAAATGCAGTCATTGAAGTTGATTCTTCACAAGGAGAACCACACTATCCTGCTCCTCAGCCATTAGCTGGTGAGTTTTATCGATTAATACAACAGTCAGAGTTTTATATAGATTTTATATTTGGATTGCCAGAAATGATGCATGGCTTTGCTGATAAAGCTCCAGATACAGTTAGAGCAACAGAGCGTATGATTGCTCTTGGAAGTGAAAGACCAAAATCTAAATTAAGAGATATTGAGTTTAGTATTAACAAGTTAGGTAAAGTCCTTTATAATTTATCAAAAGGTCATTACACCTATAAAAAGATTTTTAGATTAGCTCAACCGAATAATAATATTACAGAGGTTATGGCTAATTTTTATACAGATGTCAGTCAAGCGGTATTAGATTTGAAAAAAGAAAGACATATGTTAGATAAACACGATGTAAGAATTGAGCCCGGATCAACGATGCCTTCTAGTAAATATGCTGAGTTAGCAGTGTATCTAGAAGCATTTCAATTAGGAATTGTTGATCGTTATGAGGTGTTAAAGAAAAATCCAGAGCTATTTGATAAAGAAGGTATTATGAGACGTACTGAAGAAAAACAATTAATGAGTCAACAGATACAAGCATTAGAAGCTCAGATAAAGAATTTGCAAGGTGACTTGCAGACAGCACAAAGAGAATCTGTTAGTGATAGAAAAAGAGTGGAGGTTGAGAAGTTTAAATCTAGACTTTCTGAAGTTTCCTCTGAGTCAAAAGCAGATAGAAGGGTGCAACGTAGTAAACTAGAAAACGAGGTGAAGCTCGAGGTGGAGAAATTAGCGAATAATCTCAAGGATCTTGAGAGGAAAACTGGTTCCGCTCCGAAGGCCTAACAAGAGACATCTAAAGGAGAGTTTTATGTCTACAACAGAACAACAGGAAGTGAATGTCCCTATCGAACAGCCCGCTGCTAATAGTGCGTTTGAAGAGGATATCATCAGTCAGCAGGCAGGCCCAGAAGCCGCTGCTGCGGATCAAGAACCAACACAAGAACAGTCTACTTCTGTAGATTATGAAGCTGAGTCAAAAAAGTTTCAATCAATGTATGATCGTGCTCAAGCCGAGAATGCAAAGTTGCAACAAGGTGCTCAGATTCTACAACTACTTGAGCAGAGACCGGACTTAGTGAAGACACTTGAAGATGGTATTGCCGGAAATCAACAACAAAAGCAGGCAGAGCCTAATGTAGGTAAGGACGATTTCAATCCATGGGATGCATTTACAGATGAAAATTCAGAGTCAGGACGATATGTAAATACAAAGATAGATAACTTGGTACAACAGCGATTGAATTCTGCATTATCCCAACAACAGCAACAGATGCAACAACAAATGCAAATGCAAAATACAGTAAATGAATTAAGAGGAACTTATAAAATGTCAGATAATCAGATAAATGATTTCTTGCAATTCACTACTAAACCAAAAGAGCAAGTAGGTTTAAATAACCTAGTAAAGCTTTGGCAAATGCAAAGTGGGCAGTCTGTTGCAAACAATGATACAATGGAAGCGGTAAATGCTGCAAAGCAAGCTCCTCGTACAGCAGGAGTTCTTCAAGGGCAACCACAAGGATCAGTTAAGAGTGATGCTAATAAAATGTTTGACTCTATAATTAATACGAGTGGTGCTGGAAGGTTGCCGTAATTAATAATAACAAAAAAACACAAAGGAAATAAAAATGGCAATATCGTTTAATACTGGAACATTAAAGTCCAGTGATATAACTGCTACTACTTCCGATGCTAGTGTAGGCCAAAGACCGGATAGAAGACGGATATTTAATTTTGGTGACAGGGTTGCTGAATTAGTCCCTGAAGAATCACCATTCTTCGTCTATCTAAATCAGGTCGCTAAGTCACCTACCGATGACCCCGTGTTCCGTTATTTGGAAAATCGTAATCGAATTAGCTTTACAGACCGTTCTCTTTTAATTAAGGGAGCAGTTGGCACGGTTTCCGCAGGCTCTTCATATTCATTTACTGTTGATACTGCTGCCGGTGCTGCTGTTGAGTACCTTATAAAAGGTATGGTTTTAGCTGTTGGTACGGTTGATTCAACTGCTGGATATGGTCAAGCATTGGTTAGAGTAGAATCTGGAGTTTCACATGGAAGTGATCAGTCAACATTTACTGGAAAAGTAATTGATGTTTCTTCTGTTAGTGGAAGTGATAGCATCGCTGATAATGACGTAGCTCAAATAATTGGATCTTCTTTTGAAGAAGGATCTGGTTCACCTGATGTATTTTCTTCTGAATTAGAAGATGATTTTGGGTATACTCAGATCTTTAAAACAGCAGCAGAGATGACTAACACTGCTTATGCAACTCGCTATCGTGGGTATGCTGAAGAGTGGAATCGTATCTGGGCTACCAAACTCCGTGAGCACAAAATCGACATTGAAAGGGCAATGCTTTTCGGTCAAAGAGCTCGTGTAGGTGGTATTCAGTACACTGAAGGTCTAGTAGGTCACATTGTTAAGAATGTCTCTCCAGTGGTTGATGATGCAGCTTTCAGTTATACATCTGGAAGTGCATATTACAGAAGTGTTGCTCAATCAGAATTAACTTATGATAGACTGCTAAGTGATCTTGAAGTTATTTTTGATCCAGCTAGAGGTGGAATGTCAGAGAAACTGGTTCTATGTAGTTTGCCAGTAATCACATTCTTCAACAAGCTAGGTAGTGATGCTTTCTTAAGCAGTTCTTTAGCTTATAGTAAAAATGCTAGTGAACAAGCTACTCCAACAGCTACCGGAACAAATCAGTCACCATTAAGAATGAATATGGAAGCTCGTCAGGGTTCTTTTGGTCATAATATTATGGTGATAGATACAATACACGGAACATTGAATCTTGTTAAAGAGCCACTGTTTAGAGGTATTTCATCTGGTTTTATGTTGATGGCTGACATGACACAATTAGCTTACCGCCCATTAATTGGTAACGGTATTAATCGTGACACTCAAGTGATGACTAATGTGCAAGGTGCTGATGAGGATTTAAGAAAAGATATGATCTTGACCGAAGCTGGTCTTGAAGTAACTCTTCCTGAATCTCATGCACTGTTTAACCTAGAAGGAGTCTAAGATGCTTACTGATTTTCTTAATGAAAGTAGCGGTTCAACTTTTGGCTTAAAGAAAAAGGTTGAAAAGATCGTAGCAGCTAGAACTTTAACAAATGACGATAGTGGAAAAGTCTTTTTATGTGACTCTGCTGGTGGAGCTTATCAAATTACTCTACCAACAGCATCTACTGGTGAAGACGGTGTTTACTATAAGTTTATTGTTGAGGAAGAAACTCCAACTGGAGATATCACAATAGCGGCTGGAAGTGCTATAATTAGTTTGGTTCAAAAAGATGCTGGCGGTAATGCGGCTAATTCAACAGCAGGAACTCAGGTTTCTAATGTTATTTTAGATACAACTGCACAAAAAGGCGACTATGTAGAACTTATGTTTGTAGGTGGAGAATACGTAGGAAGCTCAATGTCAGGAATCGATAATGGAATTCAAACTTCATAATCCAAATAAATAAGGATAACAGTTTTAGGTACTGTGAGGGTTGTCAATAAAAGGCAGCCCTCAAAACCTAAAAAGGAAGATTATGAAAAAATGTATACACTGTAATGCAAACAACAAAGAGGGTTGGTTTTATTGTAGGGCTTGCGGAAAACAAGCTTCTATACCTAAGTTTACAACGAATATGTGGACAATGTCTGACCTAGGAAAAAGAACTGATGTAGAATTGTCAACTCAGTCTATGGGTGACAATATACAAAAGATGAGAAAAAATTTAGGTTATGCCACCTAAGAAAAAGAAAAAAGATCCTAGGTTGGCTAGGGCCGGAGTTACTGCTTTTAACAAGCCAAAGAGAACTCCAAATCATCCTACTAAATCTCATGTTGTTGTTGCAAAAGAAGGTGGTAAGATTAAAACAATACGTTTTGGACAACAGGGTAAAAAAGTTGGTACGTTGTCCGGAACAGCAGGAAAACCTAAGAAGGGTGAGTCTGCTAGAATGAAAGCAAAACGTAAGTCATTTAAAGCTCGTCATGCTAAGAACATTGCTAGAGGTAAAATGTCGGCAGCGTGGTGGGCTAACAAAGTAAAATGGTAAAAGGAGTTATATATGCCAATGGGTAAAGGAACATACGGTTCTAAAAGAGGAAGACCAAAAACAAAGGCAAAAGCAATGAAAGCACCAAAAAGTGTTAAGGGTATTTCTATGACTGGCCTTACTATGAGACAAGCAAATGCTATGAAAAAACATTCAAAGCATCATACGGCTAAACATTTAAAGATGATGGCTACTGCTATGAAAAAAGGTAAAAGTTTTGGTGAGTCTCATAAAATGGCACAGAAAAAAGTTGGAAAGTAATGTCAAAAACCGTTAGCTGGATGTGGGGTGGTAAAAGACATTATGGAACCTTGATAAGGGAAACAAAAACCCATAAGTTTGCTAGAACAAAAAACGGTAAAGTAAAGAAGATAAAGAAGTAGTGCCTAAAAAGAAAAAAGATCCTAAAGTTGGTACAGGTAAAAAACCAAAGGGAAGTGGTCGTAGACTGTACACAGATGAAAACCCAAAGGATACAGTAAGAATTAAATTTGCAACTCCTGCTGATGCAAGAGCAACTGTTGTAAAAGTAAAAAGAATTAGAAAGCCTTTTGCTCGTAAGATACAGATACTAACAGTAGGAGAGCAAAGGTCTAAAGTGGCTGGTAAAAGAACACAGCAACAGATCTTTAAAAAAGGCAAAGAAGCAATTAGAAGGTCGAATAAAAAGAAAAAATAATATGGCAACAGCAAAGAAAAGAGATCCTGCGAAGTGGGCAAGAGCTAAGGCAAAAGCTAAAGCAAAGATGGGTGGTAAACATTCAGCTAGGGCTATGCAGCTTGCAGTAAAGTATTATAAAGATATGGGTGGTACATATTCTGGTAAGAAGTCTTCTAAAAATAAATTATCTAAATGGTCTAAGCAAAAGTGGGATTACGTTAGTAAAGGCGACAAGAAAAAACCCAAAAAGAAAAGAGGTCGTTATTTACCAGAGTCAGTTAGAAAAACTTTAACAAAAAGTCAAAAGGCTGCTACGAATAGAAAGAAAAGAGCAGCTTCTGCAAAAGGAAAAGGAAGAGCTAAATATAGTAAAGCAGTAGCAAAGAAGGTCAGGAGAGCTAAATAATGGCAACATTTGAAGTGCAAGTAGAAGGTTTAACTGGTTTAGATATTGGAACAGTTGGTTCTCCTACACAGGCTGAATTAACTCAGTTTTTAACAGATGGCACAATGGAAGTGATTAATGCTATGCCATTTAGACTAAAAATGTTTTGTGCTACTGAGGATACGTTTACAAGTACAGCAGTTGGTAGTGAAGCTGAAACTTTAGATTCTGCTAAGGTTTTATCTGTAACTCGTAGAGATGGTTCTAGTGTAGAACAACCTTGTCGTGAGATACCAGCATCATTAAGAGGTAAGGCATCTGATAGTGACGAGATGATCGCAGCAACGGTTAGTGATCCTGTTTATTATATTTACAATGGTAAATTGAATGCTTTGCCTGCATCAGGAGCTTGTAAGTATTTAGAGGTTAATAATCCGGCAGTTGCTTTTGGTGATTCGTCTATATCTAATTTTCCAGATGAGTACGAGTATTTAGTTGCTTTGTATGGTGCTGTAAAAACATTAGGAAATAAAATTACAAGCTTGGCAAAGGCAGATTTAAACATATCTACCTCAGCTCCAAGTGCTCCTAGTTTAGCAACTATATCCTATTCAAATGCGAGTAATGCAGATGCATCTTCATCAGCGGTAAGTCCTATTACGGTATCTACTGTATCTAAGGCAGATATAAGTGGAGATGTTCCTAGCTATACTAAGCCTAGTACGACAGTAAATTTTGGAAGTGGTAATAATTTTGACACAATGCTTGGAACAAATGAAGATGTAGAACTAGCAGCTATTGAACTTCAAAAACAAACTCAGTTGTTAAATGCACACAGAACAGATATTGATAATGAGTTAAATGATTTTAATAAAGAAAATGTAAGGTATCAAGCGAATGTTCAGGCAGAATTAACAAAACATAATAATGATTTACAGGTTGCTTTAAGACAAGCACAGTTGGATGCAGCGGATGCTCAACAAGAAGCTTCTCAAGCTACAGATGTTGATAAGTTTAATAAGGCACAAGATCAAGCTCTTGACTTGCAAAATAAAGCTCAAACTTTACAAGCAGCGATACAAAACAATGATGATTTAGTGCAAAAGTTTTTAGCTGAATTAAATAAATACAGTGCTGAAGTTAATACATCTGTTCAAGAGTATAGTCAAAATTTAAATACTAATAATCAAAATTATCAATTTTATAAACAGCAACAAGATAAGTTACAGGCTGATTACGATAAGGGTATTCAAGCTATGAGGGCAAGTTAATGGCAAAAACATTAGTTGCTTTAAATCGTTCTCCTTCTTTTTCTGGAGTTGCATTAAATACTTCTCCTTCGTCTACATTAGTTACTTTAAATACATCACCGTCTTCTACTTTAGTAACTTTAAATACTTCTCCATCATTTAGTCTTGTGAGTTTACCAACGTCAATTAGTTGGATTATAAAAGGATTTTGGGCCAGTTACAATGTTAAAAACTGGGAAGAAACAACTTTAACTTGGGATGAGGCAGGATAATGGCAGTACATAGCTTAACAGTAAAAAAGATTATATCAAGGGTAAGACAGGTATTTCCTGATGCTCCTGAAACATACATTATTAATTTAATTAATGAGGCCCTTGTTGAGATTGGAAACTATTCTACTAAGGTAGAGTATGCAAAAGCAAATTCTGTTGCAGATCAACAGTGGTATACTTTGAGTGATAGCAATTCAGGTATTGAAGTTAATAAAGTTTTTAGAGTAGATTTTATGGACTCTAGTGGCGAATATATAAAGATTCCACGATTACTAAATGGTGAAATACAAACAATGGATGTAGATTAATGGCAAGTACATATACACACCCTGAAGAAAAATTAGCTTACTTTATCAGAGGAGATCATTTAGCTATTGTTACAACACGAGGTGAAACAAGTGGTACAACTCATTCTTTAGAGGGGCAGTATAAACCTATTGATGAAGCGGTAACAAATGGAATATTAATACATTACTATGGAGAACCAAATGCTGTTAGTGCTATTACAGACACACCTGATGTTGATAATGTTTTTCATAATTCTATAATTGATTATGTCAAAGCAGCTTTATATAGAGACAAAGCGGGTACAGTTAGTGATGGTAACTTAGCAACAGTTAGTTTAAATTTATCCCAGATACATGACAGAAAATTTCAAGAAGCAGTAAAGAAAAATGGAATGAGAAAGCGAGATAAAACAGGAGGAAGTCGAGCAGTATTATTCCCAGACTTAACATAAACCAATATGCCCATGAGAGATGTCAGCTCGGTAAGGCATAAAGAGGAGAAACAAGATGGCAAGTTCTATAAATAAATATTCAGTTGTAGAATCCTTAAATCAAATGATCTATGAGAGTGCTACCGTTGTAACGGCTGTTCATGCCGGATCAGATCAAACCTTAACAGATTTACATTCTGCTATTTACGTAGGCGTAGGAGGTGATGTAGTACTTACCTTGCAATCAGGCAGCGATGCAACTTTTAAGAACCTAGCAAGTGGTCAGATACTTCCCGTTAAGTTTTCTGCAATCAAAGCAACAAATACCACAGCAACTAATATGCTGGCTTTAAAATAATGTTAGGGGGTATTAGAACAACTATAGTTAATTTTGCACAGATGATAGCAGATATTGGATGGGCTGGTGCAGAAGCTATACAGTTGAATTGGGAAGAAGCAACAACTAACTGGGAAGATTACACAGGATAAATTATGGCAAAATTAGAAGGACAATCAATAGCATCATCTTATGAACAGCTACTTCATGTAGACAGAGATGGTGGGGGAAATGGGACTACTTTAGTAGATGTCAAAGATGGAAAAAATACAACTACATTTGCATTAAAACTAGCAACAGATAAAGCAGAAATAGATGGTGCATTAACAATAGACCAAGATAGTAATGTATCAGCATTAACAGTAGATACAGAGGCAACTACTGCTCATGGTATATTTTTTAATGCTCCAACAATAACAGAAGGAAATGTTCTTTTAGTAGATGGTGCAAACAGCTTAACAACTGGAAGATTGGCATATTTTGGTTCTAATAGTAGTGATAATTCATCAAGGAATTTATTTGAAATACAAAATATAAATTCTAGTGCTACTGGAGCAACAGCTTTAAAAATTACACAAAATTCTACTGCACCAGCATTAGTTGCTTTAGGAAACATAGGAATTGGAACTTCTTCTCCAGAGGCATCATTAGACGTAAATACAAGCATTACTGGAAATACTGGAGTTAATTATGGTGTAATTATAAGAGGTTCAGAAGTAAGTGGCACAAATTTAGAGGCTGGTGATGGTATAGGATTAAAATTTGAAGTTCCAGCCGATACAGCTACAAGTGCAGTGGGTGCTAGTATAGAGGCTTTAAAAGCAGTTGGAACAGACAGTTCTCACGAAACAAAACTTCTTTTTAAGACATCTGGTAGTAATGAAACATTAAATACAACATTTACTATGTTTCACAATCAAAATGTTGCAATTGAAGCAACTAAAGAATTTTATTTAGATGGTGGTAGCAATACTTTTATATCAGAAGTGTCATCAGATACAATTCAATTTACTACTGGAGGCTCTGAAAGAGTTAGAATACATAGTTCTGGAGATGTATCTATTGGAGATAGTACATTACCTAGACTATCTGCTGTAAGTGGTGTTGATAATGGATTAAGAATAG
>TARA_R100000654_G_scaffold20866_1_pt1 | contig 14054 bp, 16 predicted proteins | sample TARA_R100000654 | Tara Oceans TARA_R100000654 (sample SAMEA2622473) | marine metagenome | biome: marine biome (ENVO:00000447); feature: surface water layer (ENVO:00002042); material: "saline water (ENVO:00002010), including plankton (ENVO:xxxxxxxx)" | depth 5 m
TAATCATTCATAAAGGCGTTATTTCTTCTTAATCTGCATTTCATTTTCCCATCTAAATAAATAGGGTTTCCACTAGTCATAAGACACACAGAACGGCAAGAACCCGCTGCAGGACAAGCTTTTGGCGTATTCATTAGCATTAAGCAAGCGGTTGGGATTTCTTCAATCTTGTTATTTTTCTCGATTTTTGGATTAGTGAAAGTAAAAAAGTTTTGAAAGCTTAGATTATGTTTGTTTTGAAAAGCTTTCATACTTTCAGTATGTTTTGTAGCCATTGTTTAAAGTCCTCTAATAAATAGGATTAATTAAGTTTAAAAACTCTATAAATATATTCTAACCGATCGCTTATATAACTGCTTTAAAAGTTAATAAGTTTAATAATTTTGAGTTTTCAACAGTTTTATCCACAACTTAACATATGGGCGCAAGGCCTTGATCCTTTACAATTTTTCACAAAAAAGGGATAAAAAGAGGGTAAAATGTCAAATTTTTAGCAAAAAATTAACAAAACCGGGAAAAACTTTACATATTGTTGTAATTTTGCCTTAATCGTGTTGCAAAATGAAATATTATTGTGTCCAGTAGTACTGCCTAAGAGACAGTACTGCAAAAACCTGTAACAATTGTCACATTTGGGTGATATTTGTACAAATTGGTTAATATTTTCTTAATATTCTCAATAAGACTGTAACATTTCGCCATGAAACCTGTAACATACTGTAACAATGCCCCCTATATTCTTTTTTTTTGTTCACATTGTAACATTTTGTAAGGCGGGGCCTGATACCTCAAGATTTTTTTTCCCAAATTTGAGGGTTTTTAAGGCGTTCTAGGGGGACGAATGTATAGAACTTAAAATTAGGTCTATAGATCTATTAATTGTTTAAAAATGCCTGTATCTCCACAGGATTTCGAATTATATTCACGGATGACTGGGGTTCCAATGCCTGCTGACGCTATGTCTCGCATGCAAATGGCTCCTGAAGTGTATAAATTTACGAAAGACTTTGCAAGAAAACCAAATATTTTGGAAAAAACTGGAAATTTAGTAAAAACTTTAGGAGCAATGGGTCTTAGAGGTATTGGTGAAGGATATAAACAGTCACAAGCTAATGAACAAAGAGCTTTACAGGAGCAATTACGTAATCAAGCTGACGTTATGCAGTCTGAAGCTGTAACTATGGAGAATCTTGTAGAAGAGGTAGCAGATACTCCTGCAATGGCAAAAATAAAGCTGCAAATGAAGGCAGATGCAGAAAAACATCAGCAAAAATTAGAATTACAAGATCGGATGGATCGTAGAGCTTTAGGAAAGGGTTCAGGGGTTTCTAGAGTTGTTCAAACTAGTTTAAACCCAGTTCCGATGGATGATTATCAATCTTTGTTAAATCCAACAACTGCTGACAGTTATGCACAAGATTATGTACCAAATCAAACTGCAACTAACATAGTCGATAGAAAATTATCACAGGGATCACAGATAGCTGACAGCACTCCAAATATTGCAGAGGTTCTTAGTGAGTCTCAAGATAGTCAGCCTTCAGAGGAAATGATTGGGGAAGTAGGTAAAGATCAATTAGCAAAATTTTTATCACAAAAAGGACTTGATCAAGCACTTTTAGGGGCAATAGGGGAAAGAATGGAGATAGAACAAATGATTGGAGATGATTCACCTTTATTAGACCATCCAGATGTAGTTGGTGGTGAAGATGACAATACAATTCCCGGAAGCATGAATACGGGAGCAACAGTAAATTTAAATCAAAGAAGAAACGAAGTTGAAAATATGATTAGAAGAGGTGCAGCTACACTGTCACCAAAACAACAAGAAGATGTTATTGATAAAATGATTTCTCCTGGAGATCGACAAGTAAATTTATTAAAAGAAAGAGAAATGGCTAATGAAGAAGCAATAGCCAGTGGATTTATGAATTTAGATGATGAAGGAAGAAGAAGAGAGTCAATAAGAATGGGAAGTATAGGTGGAATACCAAACAAAACTGATATGCAGGAAATAAGAAAAGATCCTGAATATATAGCCGCTCAAGAATCTATGCTGCCCAAGACTACACTAGAAAAAGCAGACCAACTTACTACTAAAATTATGCCTAATAAACGTAGTTCATTTGTAGAGTCAATGAATTTAGATTTATCAGCAGATAAAGCTCCTACTGCGACTTTTAATCTTAACGATAATACTGGCGGAACTAATCCTTACTCTGTTGAAATAAGTACTCCAATGGCTGTATCTTTAAATGAAATGGTAGAGGATAATTCTCTACCTAAAGAATCTTTCGGTAAATTATTTAATCTTGCTAAGAAATCTATTAAAGACAAAACAGGAATGGCTTATGGTATAGATCAATAAACCTTTGCTAAATTATTATTATCAGGACAAAATTATGACTAAATTTTTACTTCCAATTGCAATCAATGTAATTAACAAGGCAGTTGACAAAATCCCAGAAGACTTAGATGAACTACTTAAGAAATTTTTAATTTCTATTTTAAAAAAAGCAGCAGCTAAAAGTGGTAACAAGGTAGATGATTTACTTGTTGCACAATTAGAGAAGGCACTATTTGAATCATAACCATGGTAAAAATTACTAACCTAAACAGAAGATTAGAAACACCAAGCGATAAAGCTGTTAAGGGAGGTAAAAAAATTCCAAGTTTTACTACAGGACCTACCAAACCTTCTCAAGATTTTTTTAAGCCCGATCCATTTTTAGGTAAATTTAAATCAAGTCCTAGAAGTGATAGTTTTTATCAGACTTTTCCAACAGAAGAGGCTCAAAGGGCACAATTTGAAATTGATAATAGAACTGGTTTTTATGGCAATACTTTTGAAGGACAGAATAATATTCAGGCACAGAATTTTCTGACAAAGTACTATTCAGCATTAGGAGGATCTAATACGGCCGAAGGTAAAGGACTGATTGAGCCTGATAGAATAGTAAGACCAGAGAATTTAGTTCAGCTATCCTCACAACCAGCAACTGGTGGTGGAGCGGTACAGGATCCAAATATAGCTGGTCGATTCCCAAGTAATTCGGTGGCAGTGTAATGAGTACAAAAGGATTAGCTGGTCAGCAGTTAGGAAAGTTTTTTGATACTATGTCGAGTGGAATTGGAAGACTCGCAAATTATGGTGCCGGAGTAGCATTGAAAGCAGGCACAGATAGATTTATGCCGAACTTAGCACAGTCAGAATTACCAGCTATATTAAGAGCATCACAAAGAAGTCCATTACCTAGAGCAGCTGAGAGTGCAGCACGTTTAGGAGTTGCCGGTGTAGGTTTATCATTAGCGGATAGAGTGTTTGATCAACAATCTAAATATTCACAACCAATGGCAACTAATGCCGCAACTAGAGATATGCAGCTCTTCTTACAGTCACAGCAATTACAAAATCAAAAATTTATGCATGACATGGCTTTAGTGCAAGCAAGAGCTGAATCTAGAATTCCAGGTGCTCAATATCCCGGCTCTTTAAATCCGATGGCTGCAGATAGAGCATTTGAAAAAAGTCTTTTAGATGAAGTAGGTATCTTTGGACGAGGCATATATGGAACAGGACTCCGTGCATAGATATTTTATAATTTTAAAAAAGGAATAGTCTTATGGTTTTGGGAAGAATTGCTGGTGCAATATTACCTAGTTTTGGTAAAGTCGCTGGTGGGGTCTTAGATAAGGTCACTGGCGACCGTTTTGATTTTGATAATCGTGGAAAGGGCTTAAGTCAACAAATGCCTGTACTTAGAGAAAATAGTGATTTTCCTATATTAGGTGGAAGTATCTCAGGTATGGATTACAGGGATTTTCAATCACCTTATAATATTCCTTTTCAGGCTGAAGATGCGGGTAAAGGATTTTTAGGAAAATTAGTAGAGGGGATAGGATCATACAATCCAGAGAAAAATGTATCAGAAGAAGAAAAGTTTTTGAGAGACTTTACAACAAAAAGAGGTTCTGGAGGAGGAGGTGTATCTAGAGTTGCAGACAATTTAAGCTTGTATACACCACCTGACAATTCTGTTGAAAGAGCACAAGTACAACAAATGGAGCAGCAACAACAGCAACAGAAAAAGGACAGTAAGAGAATGGCTGGAAGTGCTCTTGGAACTGCAGTAGGTAGTATATTTGGTCCAATAGGAGGAGCAGTAGGTGGATTTCTTGGGGGACTTTTCTGTGATATTAGATTAAAAGAAGATATTGCTCCGCTTTGTAAGTCAGACGTAAATGACGTATTATCAGAATGTGCGTTCTTCGTAAAAGACTTAAATGAGTGCTCTTGAAAAATTAAAACAATTAGTACCTATACAATTTCGTTATAAAAAAGAATTTGATCCTGAACAGAAGTTAAGAGCAGGTTTCTCTGCACAACAAGTACAGAAGATTATTCCAGAGGCTGTAGTAGAAGTAGAGGGTGTTTTAATGTTAGATATGGATGTTTTGTATAAGTATATGATTGAAGCAAAAGAGGAGTTAAAGGCAAAGAATAGTTAATTTAGAATATTGCTAACAAGTATTTAGAAAGAGAGTAAAATTATGTTGATGGCCGGAGCATTTATGCCAGCATTAGCTAAGGTAGGAGCTTTAAAACTACCTTTACTTCTCAGAGCAGCTGGTATTACTGCAGGTGCAGCCCCCTCAATTATGAGAGGAGATTTAGCAGGAGCATTAGTAGGTGGAGGATTAGGAGCTTTAGGTACTGCAGGATTGGGTTCTGTAGCTGGAAAGGGAGTATCTGCAGCAAATAAAGCAATTTTTGAACAAGCAGCAAAAAGAGGTTTAGCAGGAACTGCAGGAGCTCAAGCTTTACAAGGTGTTGCCACAGCAGGTATACCATTAGGACTAGGTGCGCTTGCTGGAGGATCAACAGCTGGATTTTTAGGCAGACCAGCAAGAAATGTTGCAGAAGGAGCTGCTGGATTAGCAGGATATGGGTCAATTGGTAATGAAGGTTTAGGTGGTGTTGCTATACCTCCAGGAATGGGACCTTATGGTAATGTAGGTCCATCAGGACTACCCCTTGATGTTTTAAGTCCTTTAGGTCTTGATGCAGGTAGAAGAGTAAGGACTCAAAAAGATGCTGAAGCTTTGAGAGATGCGACAAATATTGTTCTTCCTACACTACGTAAGTTTTCTGAACAGGCTAAGAAGGATGACTTTGCAAGAAGTATGGCATCTAGAGGTATTGCTCAGAATATTGCAACAAATGCAGCTCTAACTCAAGGTATGGCTGCAGCAACAAGACAACTTGGCACAACAGCTGCACAGCAAGCTGGTCAAGCTTTAACAACCCAATACAACTACTAAAATGAATGATTTTTTAGATTTATTGCCGTTTAAATTTAAAGGTCTTGATTTCGGCACTGGGAAGAGAAATGTTGATCTAGTAGAGGAAAACAAAAAAATACCTCAAACTCTTTCTGAACTTGCAGAATTCAAAGGAATCACAATGGATGCAGCTCGTGCTCTTCCAGAGATAAATTATGGAAAAGGTTTAATACCTGTAGTACCGGTTGCACAAAAAGCTGATACTTTCTTAGAGAAAATAAAAAGTCTTGGTAGCGGGGGTGCAAAATACAGTGAACAAGTTTATGATCCTAAATCAGGTAGATTAGTAGGAAAAGATAGACCTACAGGTGCACTAGGAGCTTTAGCTTCAATTATGGATGCCAAAACATTTGGTCTTACCGATTTTGATCAAAAAGGTGGTGGATTACTAGGAGGTGCAAAGTCCCTAAGAGGTTTTGGTGGGCAACCTACTGATTTTAAATTAAGTAAAGCAATTAAAGATAAATTAAAAACTGAAATTGAGAAGGCAAGTACAAATCCAGTAGATTCTATAGACGATGCTATTAAGGCATATGGTGATTTTAAAAAGGCAGAAGACACAGTCTCAAGAAAAGGGAGAGTTTTAGATTCTGCATTAGAATTTCTTAATTATGCTGCAGTAAGTCCAAAAGTAATTAAGGATTTAAAGGATGTTTCAACTTTTAAACAACAACAGCTTTTAGAGGCAGAAGCAATTAAACAGGGACTACCTAATGCTGTACAAACACGTTTATTAGCAGCAGCCCAAGAATCCGCTGCAAAAGATTTAGCTGTAGCTGCTCAACTAGACGCTGCGTCAAGAATGGCTGGGGTTGGAATGAGGCCACCTACTGCGACGTTTACAGCTGGGTGATAACTGTAGATAGTTTACTCAGTTTAGAATAAATTTATTAATTTCTTACAGATATGAGTGAGTCAAAAGATAAAACTCCTTCAGGTCCAGAATCAGTAGCTGGTACCGATTATATGGCTTTTCTTACATCAGGAAAAGCAACTGTACCTAGTTTAAAAAAGAAAGAGCCAGGAGATGTTACGGAATATGGCGATGATTTTGTTGGTCCAATACCTCAAAACAAAGGTGGATCAACTCCAACAACTCCAGAGGCTAAAGATGAGTTAGGAAATGTAAAAGTTGGTGATACAAATGTTATACAGACCGGTAGTCAATCATTAGCCACACAAACTGCTTTGAATGAAACAGCAGCTTCACAACAACAATTAAATATGGAATTTGGTGCAGCATTAGATAGAGTTAATGCTGACTTTTTTACATCGCTAGATATTAAAAAAGGACAGGCAGCTGGGACTGAGCAACGCTTTAATATGCAGACAGCCGGAGATGAAACAAGAAAGACTTTAGCAGATCAGATAGAAGGTCAAAAAGGAATAATCAACACACAGGCAGAAGCTCAGAAAGGAATAATCGGAAAAACAGGAACAGAAGATAGGTTAACTATAGACACACAAGCGACAGCTCAGAAAGGAGTAATTGGAAAACAAGCATTAGAAGATCGATTAACTTTAGCAGACCAAATACAAGGTCAGCAAGACATACTAGGTAAAAGAGGAACAGAAGATCGATTAACTTTAGCAGATCAAATACAAGGTCAGCAGGACATAATAGGGAAAACAGGAACAGAAGAGAGGGAAACTTTGGGCAAAGCAGGAGCGGAACAAAGATTAACAGCAGCGACAACGGGAGAACAAGATCGATTAACTTTGGCTACAGGAGGAGAGCAACAAAGATTAACTCAAGAACAATTATTAGCTGGTCAGGAAAGGCAAATTGGTCTTAGAGGAGCAGAAGACCGTTTAACAGCAGGAACACTGGGAGAACAAGCAAGGTTAACTCAAGAACAATTATTATCTGGTCAGGAAAGACAAATTGGTCTTAGAGGAACAGAAGAGCGTTTAACAGAAGCAGAGAGAGGACTACAACAACGATTAGGTCTTACAGAAGCAGGTCTTCAGCAACGATTAGGAATTGAAACCACTGGAGCTCAAGAGCGTTTAACTACAGCGGAAAGAGGATTACAACAAAGAAAAGCACTTGAGACTGCTGGTAGTCAACAAAGAATTACAGACTTGCAACAAGAGATGTTTAGGCGTTATAAAGAGAATAGAGATTTCAATCAAGCAAGAGGAGCGGCTAGAGTATGAAGCAATGGATTCAATCTTTAAATAATAAAGATCGAGAATCCTTTTTTCAATTTTGTAAGAAAACTGCTTCACCAGTGCAAATATATTTATTTTCCCGATTTTTAGGATTTCAAGGGACAATAGTGGAATGTAATGAATGGTCTGAAAAAGAATATAAAAAACGAAATTTTAACAAAGTTTTAGAAAGAGAAATTGATAATATGCAGGATGATATTTCTAAATTAAGACAGGCCATTGATATGGGTCTAGTTAAACAGGATATGGGTGCTGCAAGAATTGCAATGTTACAAAAGGAATTACGTGGGGCTATAAAACAAATTGAGGATAAAAAGATTTTACAAGATAAACAAGGATTAATTCTTGCTGGTGCGGATAGAGCATTAAGAGAAATGTTATCTATTTTTAGAGATGATCCTATAGAGGGTCCTTTACAAGAAGCATCAATGGGAGTTTGGACAAAAATATTACAAGAAGAATCTTAGAAGAAAATACGCTATGCTACATACATGGCAGGAACTAGTATCTATAGCGTTTATAGACGCACAGCAAGGGCAGCTGCAAAACAACAAGTCGTAAAGAAAACTTCTAATGTAGATGTTGAAAAGGCTAGAAAAAATTTTGCATACTTTTGTGATGTTGTAGGGGGAAAACCACCAGCTAAACATCATCTTGAATGGCATAAATATTTATGCACAGGAGATGACAGTGTTTGTTTAAGAGGTATCGCTGGTCCAAATATTGATATACTTGCTCCAAGAGGATCTGCTAAATCTACAGTATTAGGACTATATACAGCATGGGCTATCGGCATACATGCTTTAAATAAAATGCCTTTAAAAATTTTATATATTTCTTATACAGTTGATGTAGCTAGACCGAAGAGTGCAGCGATAAAAAGAATTATAGAAGAAAGTAAAATTTATAAAGAAATTTTTCCTACAGTTAAGATTGCTAAGGGAATAAATTCTAATGAATACTGGAGCATTGATTGGAAATTTGCAGGAATAAAATCAACTGGTGAAGAAGAATTTTCCGTATGTTGTGCAGGATTAAAAGGTGCTGTTACCTCGAAAAGATCACATCTTTGTATAATTGATGATGCTATAAAAAGTTCTGATGATATTAAAAATAAAGATATTAGACAAGCTATGGAGGATAACTGGAATGCAGTTATTGTTCCTACTATGTTTGAAGGAGCAAGAGCTATTTGTTTAGGAACTAGGTTTAGACATGATGATATTCATAACACTACTTTCTTACCCGCTAATGGTTGGAGACAAATAGTGCAATCTGCAATAACTGTTGATGAAGAGGGAGAGGAAACATCTTATTGGCCTGAAATGTGGTCATTAGAGTATTTAGGTGATCGTAGAAGAATTGCACCTATAGCCTTTAGTTTTCAATATCAAAATCAAATTGTACAGACTAGCGAATTATCATTGTCTCCAGATTTAATTGTTAAAGGAACTATTTCTACAGAGTTTGATTCTTTAGGAGTTGGAGTAGATTTATCTGCTGGAGTTAGAGAACAGAATGATTATACAGTTTTTGTTATGGGAGGGAGAGTAAAAGATAAGATCCACATCATAGATTGTAAAAGAGTAAGAGTTATGGGAAATTTAGAAAAATTAGAACTTTTAATGGAAATGATGGAGGAGTGGGGAATCATTCATAAAGATGGTAAAAATTATTTTCCTACAGGTAGTTCAATAGATGTATGGTCAGAGGCAGTTGCGTATCAAGCTTCACTAGAAGCAGACTTTAAAAGAATATGTCTACAGGAGCAAGGTTTATATAATCTAATTTGGCATCCAGTAAAAGGTTTCCGTGGAGATAAAGTTGCAAGATTTCGTGGAATCATGGGACTTTTTGAACAACGAAAAATTATATTTAATAAATTTAGAAAAATGACTCATTTAACTGATGAGATAGTAAATTTTGGCGTTAGCTCACATGATGATTGTGTAGATGCCTTAGTCTGGCTATGTAATGGGTTAATGACTCGTGGCAAACTTGAGTTAGAGTATTGACCAATTAAACTATTACTATTAACAAACAATGGCACCAACGTATTACAAAATTGAATTAGAGCAAGATGCATATGGATCTGCTGTAATTCCTCTTCCTGATGAATTATGCCACGATTTGGCACTTGAACCTAATGAAAGGTTTGAAGTAGAATGTGAGGGAGATGTGATTACCTTAAAACGTGTTCACGCTGGATACACCATTGATCAGTAAACTGGGTTCTTAATCTAATGAGTGAAAGCAATAGCAAATCTATTCTGGAAGATATGATCAAATCCGTCATCACAAGGGACGGTAAGGGAACTGCAGATACTATGCTACTTAGTTCCCACTTATCCCAGATGAAGATGTTTGGTATAAGACAGGGAGTTGAGTTTTATCCCATGCAGGATAATTTTGGAACTCAACGATTTGATTTGATACAACAGGTTATTAAATTTAATCAATTAGATGCAAGACTTGATGCCATATGGGATAGATTTTTAGCTTATGGAAAAGGTTTATTTTATATAAGACCTACAAAGAAATCATATAGGATTTATTGGTTTAATAAAGATTCTTACAGATCATATTATTCTCCAGAAGGAGAACTCGAAGAAGTAGTAGTTATCTATCCGTACAAGGTTAAATCTTCTAAAGGTTTTTCTGGTGTTGGTTTAAATACAGATAAAAGATATATGAGATTAAAAATTACTGCAAAAGAAATAGAAGAGATTCATAGTGAGCAAGAATTAAAGTTTGATCAAGAGACTACAACTTTTGCATCTTTTGATAAAAAAACTGTAGAAAATACTATGGAATTTATTCCTTGTGTAGAAGTATTTAATAATCCTGATGCATTTGGAACTGATGGATCAGGTGAGTTTGAATTTTTAGCCAATCAGATTATTGCTCACGATGAAATGGTAAAAAATATTAGAGCGAACTTATCATTTTTTGGTAATCCAACTCTCCTTTCATCTAGACCAAAACAAGACATTGTAGAAAGTGATTCTGAAACTGCACAAAGACCAAGTATATCTAGTCAATCCGGTTTTGGCTCCAATGTTGATTTATTTAGTTCTACATATAAATCTGATCCAGTAACAAGAGCTCCTGCTGGATACTCTGGAAGGCCAGGAAGTGGCATGAGAGTTCCAAGAGTTATAGCTAATTTAGAACCTTCAGATCGTGTTGGTTTTATTACACCAAATCCTGTAGGATCTGATCAGGCTCGTTACACAGAACAATTAAGAAGTGAAATTAGATTAGCACTTGGTGGCATAGATGATTTAAGTATTACTAACGTAACAGCAACTGAAATTAAATCCGCATACGGTCGAGTTAGTGCTACAGCTAAAAAGAAATGTCTACAAATTTATCAGTATGGAATTTGTAAAGTTTTTGAATTAATTATTTATCAAGAAGAACAGATATTTAGAAAATCTCTTGCATTTTCAGCAGGAATAAAATATCCTGTTCCACCCGAAGATTCAGAGGATCCAAAAGAATTAGAAAAAGCATTACAAAAATATGATAAACAAAAAGAAAGATATGAGAAAAAATTACAAGCTACTATTACTGAAGCATTAGAAAAACAAGAAATTCCAGATGGTGTTGTAGGGCTTGCACCTGATGGTGATAGAACGGTTCTTTGGAGATGGATGGGTCCTGTATATGAGGACACAGCACAGGATAAATTGAACCAATCTATATTTACTAGAAACCTTCAAGAATTGGGGGTTGATAGTATAGAAGCACTGAAGTATTTATTTCCTTCTAAAACTGATGACGAAATTGCTGGGATGCTTTCCGGTTTTCCATTCAGAATGGTAGGAGAAGTACAAAGGGCGTATTCTTCATTTATTGATCTTATAAATCAGGAGATGAGGACTCCACACCCTCAGCAGCCTAACCTACCAATGGCCGCAGATCCACGTCTTGATCTAACTCCATTTTTATACAGAACATTAGAATCATTACAGAAAGAGGTAACTTATGCAGGACGCTACCGCAGCTCAGACCCAATCAGCACCCCAAGTATCCCAGACCCCACAGACCAGCTACGTGGCTCAGAGTTCAGCTCAGGCTCCTTCAGTAGCAACTTCCCCACAATGGGTGGCACCGACAACAACTCAGGTGGCACCAGCACCACAAGTGCAAGCCCAGATGGGGGTACAGGGTTACCAATCCGCCCCTACAGCGTACAGCCCCCAGCCACAACAGGCGAGCCCACAAGCGGAGAACCCATACAAGGACGCATTCAACAGAGTGGTAGGACTCCTGAGTTCACCAGTCCAATTCCCGTTCCAGGGTCAACAGTCAGTGGCAAACCCAGCAACAGAGCAGGGCAATTACGGATACCAACAAACAACCCAGTACAGCAATCCGGCTCAGCAGACTTATACGCCTTCGAACAACAACAACCAGGCATACTCCAACAACTCTTCCCAAACTTCTCAGGTCCTGACAGAGGAAGCACTCCTAGCAAACGGGGTAAGTCCAGATAGTATTGAAGTACTCCAGCACTTTGGTGCAGATGCTCCAAATATTCTTAATAACTATGCTTGTCAGATTGAGGACTCATTAATAACAACTAATCAACAGTTAGCTGAAGCAATTGGTTTATTACAAGAGATGTCTGCTGAACATAAAGCTTATGAGCAGATATTGACAGATCCAGACGTATTAGCTGACTATACATGTGAATTCTTCGGACCAGAAGGACCATATCCAGTTGAAGAAGATAGACCAGCATATGCAGCTCCACAAGCTCCTACATTTGCAGGTCAGCAAATACAGAATCCACAAGTACAGGCTCAAGCTCCTACAAGACCTGAGATGCCTGTTCCACCAAGACCACAAGCCGCAGCCGATCCTACAGATTTCTGGAAAGATTTTGGCGGGGCTGCAGATCGTGACCCACAAAATGCATGGCGTTACTTAAATGCTGCTCAACAGAATCCTGAAGTATTCCGTCAAAAACTTCTCGTAATGGAGTAAATTTTAAAGGGGTGGTAAAACACCCCATTTAATTTCTAATTATGAAAAAAAAGAAAAAACCTACTACAAACGAAAAAGCTGACCAATTTTTAGCAGGTCTTGGCACTTCAGGAGGAGCTATAGGATCACCGCAACTAATTAACTTTGGTGCAAGTGATTTACAGAACCAGTTAATTAAAGGGAGTGTAGACGAATACGCAACTTATAGGATGAGACAAGGAGATACAAGGATTGGTCAATCAGCGGCAATGCCTTCTGATTTAGATGCTTCCTATGTAAAATTAAATTTGCCTGGATCTCCTTTAGGAGCTAATGGTTTATTAACACCAAGAAATCTTGATGTTGCTCAGCAAAGACAAGACATAATGTTATCGCAAGAACAGTTGTTTCTAGCAAGATTTTTACCCTTAGCTGGATTAACTCAATTACCTGTAGGTCAGCCTCCTTTAGAATTAAAAAAAGGTAAGAAGTAAATGGACACTAAAAAAGCAAAAAAAGCTGTAAGAATGGCTGAAATGGCTCAAGACCTAATGGATCTTGAAGATGAAATGGCTGCTGCTGGCGAAGCTGATTTACAACCTGAAGACGGATATATAAACCCAATGGGAAGGATTGGTACTGTTCCGCCAACAACATATTCTTTAGGAAATATGCTTAATGGGACTACAACTCAGTCGGTAATAAACCCTGAAACTTAAATAAGTAGAATATTAAGTCAATTTATAATTTATATATTGGAATTTTTTTCCAGTGTTCACTATCAGCAAACCTAGCTGACTTCTAAAAATGTTTATAGATAACGATTTTCCGAAGCTGCTTGGTGCCGAGCTGTACCGTCCACATCCAGCGTACATCGTTGAGATGGCCTCTGAGCCTGTGGTAGTACATGACTTCACTAAGCAGCCAGGGCAGACCGTTCAGTTAGACCGTTATCGTTTCTTCGGTAATCCAGGAACTAAGACCTCTAGAGAGAGGACTCAGGACCAGACTATTGGAACAGCGAATAGCAGATCTATCGTAAAGGACAAAGTACTTGTATCTCTAAGAGAGTATACAGGTCCAGCTGACCCTAATAATACAAATCTTCCTAGCACATTTAAAATTGCTAGAGAAACCCTAATGACAGCTCAGCGTTTGCTGCTTGATACTGGGAACCTTAATATGTTCCATCAGTCAATTGGCTCACTGACTTTATTAGATGACTATAGAAGATGGAGAGACAGAGTATTCATTGATGAATTATTCAAATCTGAATCTCGTGGTGCTTCATCTGATACACAGGGTGGTTATTACTATCCAAATACAAAGACAAAATCTAACTCCACAACACTAAACTCATACTCTGCTACAGAATATGCTTCTGAGCGTTTTAAGTTTAATGTAAAAACTGACCTTCTTGAGGTAGTTAAGAGTTTAAGAAAGCGTCACGTACCAGTATTTGCAGACGGTTATTATCGTTGCATTGCAGATCCTTCATTCATGAAAGATCTAAGGGCTGATCAAGGCTTCCGTGAGGTAGCTAGATATCCAGGAATGGGACA
>TARA_R100000654_G_scaffold43152_1_pt1 | contig 14049 bp, 4 predicted proteins | sample TARA_R100000654 | Tara Oceans TARA_R100000654 (sample SAMEA2622473) | marine metagenome | biome: marine biome (ENVO:00000447); feature: surface water layer (ENVO:00002042); material: "saline water (ENVO:00002010), including plankton (ENVO:xxxxxxxx)" | depth 5 m
TTTGAGATCCCCTTTTTTGGTTACAGGAACTTTGGGTATGGTGCCCATTTTTTAGTGTTCCTAACATTTCCATCTACGTCTAGCAGCTTTACCTCTTTCGCCTTTCCAACCTTTAGATCTAGCACAAAAAGATCTTCTTCTTGCCGCGTCTTTTTCGGAGGGATTATCTTCAGTTACAGCGGTTTGTAAATTACTATCAGGGTTTTCTTTTTTATATGACTCAACTCCTGCTTCTGTCATTCCAGCTCCCTCTTCTTTAGTTCTAAAATGTCTTCCTTTGCCTTTTGTTTTTTTATTAGATTGTTTTATAGGTACGCAGTTGTTTACCATTTTAGGACTGCCATCTGCATTTTTTTTACCACTAGGTGATTTCTTTTTTCCATCTGCCTTATAACCTTTCCAACACTTTTGATAGGCTATAGACATTCTTTCTAAATCTTTTCTTGGTTGCATTATCTATCTTTTTTATTGTTGATTTTACCGTCCATTTCTCGACACCAAAAAAGTATTTCATCTACTTTTTCTTCTAAATCGTTTATATGTTTTGTTTGCCATTCTTGTTTTAAATCGTATTCAATACGATCTATAACAGCTGGTGGCATTTTTTTAGCTTCTTCTATATCTGCTTGTAAAGAATAATACATTCCAACAAACATTGAAGTTACAACTATTACACTGATAATAGTTTTAATATCTATTTTGAATTCAGTTCCCTCACTTATTTTCATTAACTTGGTATTTTAAGTCTGTTTTTTAATCTTGGTGCTTTTGGCATCTCGCCATTTTTTGTTTTTTCTTTTTTAGGTATTTTTAAAGACCCTTTTATTTTAGGCGCTTTAGGTATTTCTTTTGTTTCTTCTTCAATTGTTTTAGATTCACTTTCTAATTGCCATTTAGGCCAACCCATTAACATAGCTATTCTCATCCAAGTATCAGTGTCTTCATCTAGTGCGCCTTGTATATTTTCTAATTTTAAAAGTAGTCTATCTAAAGGTATGTTAACTGTAGCAGATATGACTCTTGCGAAAGCTAAATAACCTGGATTATCTAATCCAAATCCTCCTTCAAAAACTTCAGCTCTTTTCTTTTTACTATCAAACTGCCAGCCAGCTTGCTTTAATTTAGAAACTTTACTTTTTATAGGAGGAGACATATCTAACAACTTCATCCAAGCGTCTGCATACTCTGGCCTAGGTCTTCCTGATCTATCATAAACATCTGTTAAAACATTTTTCAATACCATTACTGTTTGACCTCCAATACCTAAACCTCTTAAAAAAGAATCAAGCATTCCATTTAATGATTTAGTTATTTTTTCTTCTTTCATTTCATCTTCATCGTCACCCCCAGCCATTAAAGCGAAAACACCTTGTTGAAGAACGTTAAAGATCATGTTCTGAACAAACCCATAATAAGCTATTTTGCTCATATTAGATTTCCAATCTCCTCTTCTATTAGCTAGATCTGATACAGCTTTTAAAATTATTCTATTATACTGCATTGGGGTATTTGCAAAAGCTAAAAACAACCTACCTAAATCACTAGCTTGTTGACTTGATATTTTATCAGGTCTACTAGACTGTTGAGAAGTTTCAGATATTTCTTTAAATTCCTGATAAGCTATAGATTCCGCTTCTTGTTCACTCATCTCAGGATTCTTTTTAATTAAATCTTTTATTCTGTTTCTGTAGAATGTAGCGCCACCTGAAGCAATAGCAAAGCTATCCATTACTTGTGTAGGTGTATAACCTATTTTTAATAAATAATTTATAATGGCTTTACTTTTGTTTTTAGCCGTTTTAGCTGTGTCAGCTATTTCATTTTCAGTTACATTAAGTTTCAATCCATTACGTCTGTCAGTTAAATAATCTGAATTCATCAACGTCATAAAATCTTTCCAATACTGAGGTTGATTAGCAAAAGCAATACCTGCTTTAGCTGGGTTATTAAAATTCCAATTAATAAAGTTAACAGTAGATAAAGTTTGTAACACAGCAGATCTCATGTTTAAAAACATTATAGTACCTACAGAACCATTTATATAATCTAAAACTTTATTGGCTAATCTATTACCAGAAGCTAATCTATTTTTTCCTAACTTCATTCTAGATAATATATTTCTTAAAGATTCTACGTATTTTGGACCATATAAAGCTTCAAGTTTATTCATATTTTCTTTAGAAAATATTATATCTACGTTTTGTTGCCAGTCTGCTAAATATTTTTCTCTTTTTGTAGTATTTAAACTATCTAATAAGTCTGTGGTAATAGTTCCAGCATACCAAGATTCTGATGGAGAAGCGTATGGATCTCCCTTTTGTATCTCAATTATTCCTTTTGCAAAGTTTAATAAATTTTGATTATTTTCTACTTGATCTACTAAAGCTTTTAAATCTGCCTTAGATAAACCAGGAACATCAACTCCTTGAGAATTCCATATCCAAACCCTAACAGCATCTTGATTTGTGTATATAGATTTAGCAAATATTTTTTTATTTAACTCTTTAGGAGCTTTTAATTGCTTTTTTAATGCTTTAAAATCATTCAACATAGAAGATCTATCAGCTTCTAAACTTGTCATAGCTTTAGAAAATGGATCAAATAAGTTTTCTTTAAACCACTGTTTATGAGCGTCTCCTTGTTTACCTTTACCTAGCATTTGATATATTAAACCTTCAAAGTCTTGAGCTGAGTAAGCCATGATTTTAGGATTCCATTTTTTTCCACCAATTCTTTTTGCTTTGGCTTCTGAAAATTCTTTATACCATTCTATTCCAGATTTGTCTTGAATTATTTGATTAAATTCTTTGTTAAGACTTTTAGAGTGGTTAACTTTAGCTTGTTGAACAGTACCTTTAACATCTATAATATCTAAAACATCTTGAACAGCTTTAACATTTCCCGTGTGATCGTCAGCAAAGTAAAAATCATTATAACCTTCAGCAGCTTTATTAACTATCCAATTCGACTTAGCTAACGGAGAACTATTACCTAATCCAGTTATATTAGACAAAGGTATATTTAAACCTAGTGTTTGTAAAAACTCAAATATAGGACCTTGAGATTCAGGTGCTCTAGCTGTTAATACAAAAACATCTTCAGTTCCTCTAGCTGCTTGAATTTTTTTAGCAACTTCTAATAATGGACCTGGCTTACCGTCTCTAACTATATTAAAATCTGAAAAATCAAACTTACCTCCAGCATTTAATATTTCATCTCCACGTTTAGCAAATTCTTCAGCTGTTAGTTCACCTTTTGTACCGTCTGGCATATCATAAAAAACTAAACTATTACTTCTTGCTAACGTATCATCAAAGTCGAAAACTCTTATTTTTCTAACAGGAGCATTATATTGATTAGCTATTCTTAAAGCTTCATCTACAGCACGTGCTTTATTTAATACTTCTTCGTTTGAAAAAGACTTTGAAAGCATTACTCCAGATTCTTTAACAAGTGGATCATTTACTTCTTGTTTAGCATTTTCTTCTCCTTCAATCAAAACTTCAGGTGTTCCATATATAATTTTAGTATCAACATCTAACATTGGTATTGGTAGCGTATTATTGTACCTTCCTGTTTCACCCAATGGAAAATCACCTGCTTCTCTTATTCCTGGTGAAGTATCTAAAAATAAAGTTTTGCTATCTGGAAAACCTGGATTAGAATAATTAACTCTCTTATCAAAGTAATCAGGTATTATAGCTGAATGATATTGTTCTAGATCTGCTTTAAACAACTCTCTTGCTTGATTTTTATTTGATTTAGGAGATATAATATAATTAAACATTAAAGTTTTTATTCTTGCAGCGGGTATAGTATGTTCTAATACGTACTTGTCATTTTTAGGTACACCAAAAGCGTCTATTACTTCTTGTTTTGACATTGTAGGAATAAATCTTACATCTGAAGCTAGTTTACCTAGTCCCTTCATGGAAGCAAATTGTATCTCTACAAAAGTAGCTACTGTTTGAGCTGATATATCTCCGTTATCAAAAGCTACTGCCATATCATCTGCAATTCTATCTAACAATTCTTTAGCTTCTAAACCTCTAGGTTGTATCTCTTCTTTTATATATTTTATTTTACTTTTGTCACTTAAGTCTTCAAAACTTTCAGCTCCATATTTTAATTTATCTGCTCTACTAAACTGTCCAAACCAATTTTTATGTGCATATATTTTATTAGACATAGCTTCTACATCAGCAAAATCATAACCTAGTATAGCTCTAATTTCATCCATACTACCAAATAAACCAAGTCTAAAACCACCGTCTCTTTCTTGAACTTGATCAGGTGTTAATACCACGTTAGTATTATTCTTATCTAATAATTCAAACACAGCTAAACCAGCAGGACCTGCTAAAGAATTAACAACAAATAATTCTATTTCTTGATCAGTGTAATTTCCTTTTCTTAAGAAATCAACAATCTCTTTTCTAGCTTTGTTTACTTTTTCTATAGAATCTAAAGAACTCTTACCTGTTTCAATGTTATAACCATGAGCTGCTGCTATAGAAGCAAGAGAAGAATATACACCAGCGTCTGATTCTGCTAACATATTATCTATAGTTTTACTAAGATAAGGTTTCCAGCCAATTTTACCAAAAGGCTTTGTTAATTTATCAAACTCTACTTGAAACTGTTCACCAATAGTTTTCCATATATTAGGAGATATACCTATTTTGTTTTTCTCTTTATTGTCGATGTATCCGTTAAAAGTATTAGCAAACCAATTTTTATCTCCATTAATTCTCGAGTTTTCAGCTAACTGTAAAAACTTAGGATCCATAATTAAAGCTGCAACAACTTGTTGTGAAGCAAAATCTTGTTTCTTTAAACTTTTAGAAAATCTATAATTCTGATTTCTTAATACTTGTGTAGCTAATCCACTAGAATAAGCTGATATAACATCACCAACAGCATAGTCCACTGGGGAAACTATAGCTCCAGCTTGCTCTAATGTAGTAATTTCTTTATCAATTAATTCTTGATCAGCTTTTTCATGTCTAAATTTAATTATCTCTTGGACCTTTTCATTTTTTAAAGCTGTAAATACAGCATCAGATCCTAATTCATCAGCTAAAGCTTCTATTAAACTATTTTGTTTAGAAGATGGCCTACCTTTTTTAGGTTTTAAATGATAATCAACCCACTTTTGTTGATCCCAAGCTTCTCTTCCAAATATTTTATTACCACCTTTAGGATCTTTAGCTCTAGAATCTGGATCTAACGAAAGACCAACTGTCATTCTATATTGCTCTCCAGTTTCAGGATTTATTAATGGAACTTTAAAATCACTAAATCTTTTGTTTATAGTTCTTTGATTTAGTTTTTGATAAACAGGTTCTCCATTTTCTAAAAACGCTTTATACTTAGCTGAGCCAGCTGTTCCTATTTCTTTTTTAATTTTATCAAACAATCTTTTTCTAAACTGATCTAATATTCTTTCTCTAAATTCAAATTCAGTAACATCACCTAAGTCTGTTTTAAGTACTGTTTCAACTTCATTTAATATTTCTTTATATAGAGTAGACTCTTCATCTAAACCAATAGATCTTATTAAACTTTCTAATTCCTCTTTAGGTGTTGACGACTCTGTTTCCTCTACAGGTTCTATTTTAGTATCTGTTAATCCAAGCTCACTTGGAAACGCATAACTTCTTAAATACAATCTATTACTTAAAAAATCATCTACTGTTTGTCTGTTTCCAGTTTTTCTATTTATACCTAAGTCTTCTGGTCTTAACTCTTCAGCTAGTAAATTGTTAGCTAAACCTAATAAAGCATCTTTATATTCTGCTCTACTCATCAAAGCTTCGACTCTTCTACCTGTCTCTTCGTCTATTCTTAATCTGTCTGTAACCTGCTTGTCGTAAGTAATTTTAGTAATGTCTTCTAGCATTCCACCTATTTCCTCACCAAGTAGAGATTTTTGTAAATTACCTCCAACATAATTTCCATCTTTGTCATATGTAATTAACCTATCAGCAAATCTTCTTCTTCCAGATGGTTTATTAAGATCAAAACCAAATTCAGTAGAAACTTTATCAAGATTAGATTTAGAAAAGTTTTTAGAATTTTTATATTTCTTTTCTTCTCTAGTTGGTTTTATTATATTTTTAGCTTCTACGTTTCCTGCTTTAATTATAGCGTCTGATACCTGTCCACCTTCTTTTAAAAACTTCTTTTGTGCTCTAGTAAATCTACCTTTTTCATATGATTCGTTAAAGTCTCTAATCATAGTTAGTATACTGTCAGCATCTTGAACTTTAATATCAACTCCTAAATTTTGACCTAACCTTCTAAAACCACCTAATAGTTTTTGACTCCAACTTTGTTTATAATTTTGAAACACACCACTTCTAGGATCACTCATAGCATCAGATAGAAGAGTAATTAATTCTTCTGCTCTCACTTCAGCTGGTCTATTTTTGTATAAATTCCATCTAGCTCCTAACTCTGATTGAGTTTGCCAATTACTATCTACTTTATCTAATTCGTCTCTTAGTAATTTCTCTATACCCAAAACAGCATTAGTTCCTTTAAACTTAGCTAATAATCCTCTTAAAAACTGATGCTTACCTTCGTGCTTTATAGCATCATATCTACCACTTTCTAATATAACTTCTTTATCAACAACCATTAGATTTTGATCTCTATCGTGGTAAGCGTTTTTATAACTCTTTTGTCCAGTTTCAGGATCAACTTCAATACCGGTCATTTCATCTTCTGTTAGACCATAATCCTCCATAACTTGTTTACGCTGCTCAGCGTTTTCTACCACTATAGTATTCATAGCTTGTGTAGACAAATTATTTACTGTGTTTTCAGCTAATTCGTTTGCTTGTTCAATTTCTTCTTGTATCTCTATTTTTCTAGCATCTGTAGTTCCTTCAGCATTTAATTCAGATTCTAACGTGCTTATAGTGTTTTCAGCTTCCTGCATTGCAGTACTCATTTCAATACTAGCTTGTTCGTCAGATAATACTTTAACTCCCTTCCAAACGTTACTACTTTGTTGTATGGCATTTTCAACTAATCTGTTTGCTTCTGATTCTTCACTGTAATATGGATCAAGAGCTATTGACTCTATGTTTTCTTGTAATAAATTAATCTCAGCTTGAATCTTAGCGTTAACTTTATTATTACTTTCCTTTTGCATTTGGTTTTCTAATGCTTTTATTTTTTGTAATGTAGGCAATATTAAAGCATTTCCTTCTGTACCTACTCCATTACCATTAAGTGATTTAGCTAAAGCAACTATTTGCTGTATATTGTTTATCTTTTCGTCAATTTGTTTTTTACTTAATCCTTCTGCTTCTCCTTTTAACTTAACATTTTTTAAAGTTAAATTCATCATCATTTGATTGTCAGCTAGCATTTGTATATTTGCTAGTTGTTCAGCGTCCATTTTTTCTAGCGATCCAGCTTTATAATTTCTAGCACCAGCACCAAATAAAGCAGGAACTATAGTTGCAGCAGCTGTTACTTTAACAGTGTTCCATAAATCTTCTCTCATCTCCATAGAGTTAAAATCAGGAACTGCCCAGGCTTCGTAGTATTTACCGTCACTAGTCCAAAAGTTATTAGCTAACGTTTTTAAACCACCTTCAACTGCAGATTGACTTACTTCAGTTCCTATTTCTCCTCCAATACCACTTGCAATTTGTTTTAACTTATTAATACTAGCACCTTCTTTTTTTAATAAATCTAATTCTATTTTAACTAACTTATCCATTGCTTCAGGAGTAAGTTTTTTAGTTCCTTTTATTCCAGCGTTACGCATAGCTATTCTTCTAGCTATAGCTTTATTAAAAGTGCCATTCATTATATTTTCAAAACCTGCTCTTTCTAAAGCGGCTGTAGTAGATGATAAAAGTAATTTTAAACCTAATTGTTGGTTAAGCGTCATAGGAAATTCTTTACCAGGGTTTTGAGCTTTCCACAAGTCTATTTCATCATCTGCCATTTCATATGTTCTAGCAAACATAGGTGAAAGACCAGCAGCATATTGTAGCTTTTTACCTGCTCCTAATACCTTGCTAGCTCCTCCTGTCAAGTACATTAAAGGAATATCAACACCCATGTCAATCATAACTTTATAAACTTGCGTCATAAAAGGATTTTGCTTTTCATAATTTCTTGTCCACGAATCACTGACATCAGCTTCAACATAACGCTTCATAAAATTATCTATATCTCCTCTTTTCCTGCTTTTTAATCTTTCGACGCCTTTTCTAAATCCTTCGGTTGTTTTATATATATACGCTAAACTACCTTCCTCAGCTTTGTCTAAAGCTTCTTGACTTACAAGAGCGTCATTAGTTATCATATCAAGTAGCTCTCTTGTTATATTAATACCAGTATAACTAGCAAGATTAACTGCATTTTCACCTATAAAACCAGTTAAATCCATAACCATTCCATATGCCCCGTTAGCTACTGTAGTTATAGACTTAACAAGTTGATTGTACATGTAGCTATAAGCACCTCCTCTTCCTTTGTTAACAGCAGATTGTGACCATTTTAAATTGTTTTCTATGCCGGCCGCTATTTCACTATTAAGTTTTCTTAACATAACAGAGTTCATATTAACCAACTTATCTAGATCTTCTCCAGCATCTTCAATAAGTTTGTTAACGCTAGCTATATCACTTTTATATTTATCTTTGTATTTTGTATTCCACTCTTCTACTTTTTCATTATATGGTTGTAGTGCATTTTCTTCATATGACTTAAGTTCATTAGCTTCTTTATTGAGTTTTGTTAATTGTTCATTGTTTACTTCAAACTCTTTAAGTAGTTTTTCATATTCAGCTCTACCTTGTTCGTTGTCGTCTAATTGAACTACTCGCTCGTTAATTTCATTTTGTCTATTTAAAATATTAGTATATTTAGACTCTAAATTTTTTAAATTTTGAGGTAAATTATTTAAAATTTCATCATTTTTAAGAGTAGATTCTAGATTATTTATTTCATTAATTTTTTCTACTCCTTCCAAAATGTCTCCCTGATACTCTTTTACTGCTGACGATAAAATTTTTAAGTCCTTATTGTCTTCTGTGAAAGTTTTAAACATTTCATCAACAACTTTTTGTTGAGCCATTATCATATCCATGTCAAAATTCCTTGAAGCATCAAGATAGCTTAAATCAACTAGAAAGTCTCTACCAGAATTATCAGCAGCTGTATTTATTTTATTTATAACCGCATTCATAGAACTAGGATTATCCTCGTCTATTTCGCTAAAAGGTATGTGAATTGCATTAACGTTGTTTCTAGCCATGACACCTATATCTGGAGAGAAATAACCTGATTCTTTATCTAGATCATTATCTGATAAAGCGTACATTCTTTTTAAAATACTTGAACTTGTTTCAAATTCAGCTTTTCTATTACCAGAATCTTTCTCTGTACCAGAAAAAGCTAAAACTTCTTCTGGAGAACCAAAGTAAAAATTATAACCATTAACATAGTTTTCTCCATATTTCTTGGAGCCTACTGTTACATACATGCCGTAAGGTGCTAACATCTTAGTCATGTATTCTGCGGTTGCTCTTTCTAGTTTTTTACCGCTAGCACCTAATCCTTCTTGATCTTTTGCAAATAAAGTACCTGCTTCTAGTATTTTATTTAATACTTGTCTACCATCTACGATATTTACACTACCATCTTTTTCAAATATTTTGTCCGGACCTTTAATAGTAAACATACCATTATCAGTTCGCTTAGCGTTTTCGTTTAAATAGTTTAATTGATTTTTATATATATTTAATTGCGCTTCATTAACTAGTGGACTAAACTCTTCGTCCTGCACACCAGACGATGTTATCTCAAATTCCTGTAAAGTATACTCTTCAGCATCATCGTAAGTTTTATCTCTATCCAATACATCTTGAGTTATTTTATATCCTTGTATTGCAAAAGGTTTACCATACTCGTAATATCTAGTTTCTGTACCATAGTCATAAGACATTCTTTTACCACCAGTGTACAGTTCATATAATGCATTTTTAAATCCAGACAAAGCTCCTCCAGTGCCTGCTTTATATTCTTTTTCTCCAGAATATTGTTTTGAGTATGTGTCTTTACGCTTATCACCAGTATAACCTAAAACAGGAATATATTGACCTAGTGGAACTTCTCTTTTAACCAACTCTAACTCTCCTGTTTCAGGATTTTCTTCCATCTCGTAAGTTATAGATACGTTAGATCTTTGGTACTCAGTTCTTTCCATGCTTTTCTGAACTTCTCTCATATCACTTAAAAGCTTATCTTGTTGTTGAGTAAGTTCTTTCTTTTGTTTTATTAAAGCTGATAAAGTTTTTTCACTATCAGGATTTTTTATTTGTTCTGCTAAACCTTTTATAGCATCCTTAATTGTGATTTTTTTAATATCAATTTTTTCTAGCTGTGCTTTTAGGTCGTTTATTACTTCGACGTTTTTTTGATTGTTAATAGCAAGAGATTTTTCTCTTTGTAAAGCATCTTCTACTCCTGTTACTTCACCCAGTGTGTTTACTTCAACGCTAGTAGGTTTATATAAGTAACCTAAAACTTGGTAATCGTCAGCTGTAATATCTCCAGGTATTTTATCTAAAGCTGCTTTTTTAAATCTTTCTTCACTTGAGTATAAAACAGCATTTTCAGAAATTAACTCTGGGTTTGCAACATTAGTTACTTCTCCTGTCTCTTCATTAACATCTAAAACGTGAGTAGGTAAAAACTCTCCTAAGTTAGGGTTTATGTTAAAAGTGTTTCCATATTGATCTACGTAAGAGTTTTCGCTTAACTTCTTATTAAAATCTGAGTTTATAATGTTACCCTCTCCATCTAACTTATAGTTAATAGGGGTTTTATATAAAGCACCATCTGAGTTTCTTTTAGCTTTATCATACCAATATTCATAATTATGCTTCTCTCCTTCTTTACCTAAACCAGCTCTTTGACCATCATAAGTGTAATAGCCATTATCATCAATAAACCCATCATCTTTAAGAGCCCAAGGAGTTATGTTATAAGAATCTTTGTGAGTACGAACATATGTTAAGTAAAGAGGATTTAGTTCTCCATTAATCTTTTTTGGCTGCATACCGCTATTCTCATCCTTAATATCATACCCATTAAAGAATTGAGTTCCGGGCTTGAAGTCTATAACATTACCATCGGCGTCATATTCGTATTTGTAACTCTTGTTAGCCCACTGTCTTATTGATTCAATACTATTTTCTAAATCTTTTTCGTAGTTTTCAGGTTTACCTTCCCAATTAGATCCAGGTTGATTTATAGTTTTTTCCTCTGTAGCATCAGCATACTCTTTTTCTAATAAATTTACAAACCTAAGAACATTGTTTTCATCTTCAAAAAATGCTTCATTTAAACCTTGATCTTTGCTTATTTTAGCTAAATTTTCTTCCCAGCTATTCCCTTCCCACGGTTTTTCTGTTTCAGTATAAACAAACCCTTTGTTAGTTTTTAATGGATCACCATCTGTAGATACCGATAAAATATCTTCCGATATTAAATCCCCATTGGGATTTTCTACTACTGTGTTTTCTACATCCACTGTCTCCACAGCATTTACAGTGGGGTCTTGCTTTCCCATAGGAACGCAATTATTGTTTTCGTCTTTTTCAAAACCTTCTCCACATTCCACATCAGTGTTTTGTGCATCAAATTTATCCATTTCCAAAATAAAAGTTTCTTTATCTAAGCCTTGATCTATTAAAGATTGTGCGTATGTTAATTTATCCATTATTTTATTTTATATATTAGCCTAAAGTTGGGAGGTTTGAAGAAAGAAAATCATATATTTCTTCATTAGATCTATTCATAACTATATCTGTAGTTACTTGAGTAGTAGCTCTAAAATCTGACTGTATTTGCGTAGCTACTTCCCCTGATATTCCACTAGATGTTGCTACTCTTTTTATAAATTCAGCTTGACTACCTATTGATATAGATTCCGGAGCACCAGAACCACCTATGAAATAAAGATTTAATCTACCGTTCTCTTCATCAGGGTAATCAGTAGCATCTACTTGATAACCATTGTCACTATACATTTTTCTTAATTGAGCACCAGACATATATTGAAGAGCAGACTTTCCTTTACCACTAGTTGCATAATTACCTATGTTATTTAACAATTCAGCTATACCATTAACCCCATTATTATTAGTTACTCTTAATTGATCATATTTACTAGCTATTTCTTCTATAGTATATTCACTTTCTCCATCACTGTCCCTTTTAAACCCATAACCACTTAAACTAGTATCATTAAAAGTTATTTTACTTTCACCACTGATAAATGAATCTGCTTTTTGCTTGCTTCCATCTTTCTTTAATGTTTTTATAGTTTTAGTATCTAAAGTAGAATAGTTATCTTTTCTATATTTATTCATGTAATGTTCAACCATATAGTCTTGTTGTGCTCTAGCTTTTTCTTTACACTCCGCACTAGTACACTTACTTATATCAATCCAATTTAAACCATATTGACCTCCTCCAGCTTTAGGTCCACCAATAAGTTGCCATGTATTTTGACCGTCAAAATCTCCAGCATCTACACTTCCATTTCCAAAACCATTTCCAACTATCCTATCTTTATCATAGAAAAATGATTGAATATCTTCATAAGTTAAATCGTTTTGAGTAGAAAAATCTAACGCCGCTTCAGACTCACTAACCTCTGTAACAGTACCATCTTGTCTAGTTATTTGATATTTGTTATTACTTCTTGTATAAACAGGTTTTGTTGTTCTTATACTTTTTTCTAAATTTTCTTCTACTACGTCTAAAGCTTCTTGATCTAAAGTATATACTCCCATGTTACCATTGTTCTCAGCCCAATTAGCTACGTCTTCTTTAGTAACTATAAATTCTTTATCAGATATATGAGGGTTATAATAAACTATTTTAGGACCAGTTGGAGAGAGCAACGTGTGAAATCTATGTGCTGTATTTGGCTGTCCCCAGTCAAGAGCAAAGTTAGTTTGTAATTCAAACATATCTTGCTCTTCAGGTGTTCCTCCTAAATCGTATCTAATAGAATTAACTTGATTAGTTTCTTTTAAACTTCCATCTGTCTTAGTTATTTTCTTTTGAAGATCGGAGAGGTTATTTAACATACCTATAAACTCAGGCATTTCTTTTTGAGTGGATTCTAAAATTAATCTATTTTGTTGATACTGAGGTGAGTTTTTATCATACTTACCCATCATAGCTCCTGCTAGTTCTATTTGAGCGTTCATACTACCATCTATACCTAATGAAAGATCTCCTTCGTTTTGAAACTTACCTTTATAACTATTATACCAATCAGTTATATGCATGTCAGTTTCTTGATCATTTTCAATTTTAGGAGTACCACCTAATAACTTATTGTTAAGGTTAACTTGTCGGTTTTCTGTAACCATAGCATGTTCTAACCAATCTAGTTCATCTTTAGAAAACTTTACTTGATAACCTAGTTCAGTTACGCCAGGCGTAGATAGATCATCTCCTGTGTATGTGAAATTACCAGATCCATCATCTTCAAAGCCAGAACCTAATTGTCTTTCACCTTTACCAGAAGTTGTATTTATAGGAGTAGAATATAAAGAGTAGTTTTCTATAAGTTTACTATAGCTATTCCAATTATCTGCATTTAATTGAGTTACTTGAGTTCCACCATCATTACGAGTTATTTTCAAACCCATATGTTGTCGGTTATCTGTATAACCTTGTACCGCAGCTTGAGTATTAGCTATTTCTTCTGCAATTACACCTTCTTTTTTAAGTTGAGCGTTTTGAGCTGCTAGCAATTTCTTTTGTCTTTCTTTTAAAACTTTCGCAGCCATTGCCTGCATATTCTTTTGACGAGCAGCTATTTTAGCTTGTTCTTTATCATAAGATGCTGTTGCGGCTTTTTGAAAATCTCCAAAAGAAGTATCTAGTATTTGTGAAGGTTGTGTGTATGTTCCCATTTATTTTAAATTTATTTTATCCATAATCATCATCCATTGAATCCCAATAATCATTCCCTGTATTTCCAAAATCATCCCA
>TARA_R100000654_G_C2687959_1_pt1 | contig 14038 bp, 20 predicted proteins | sample TARA_R100000654 | Tara Oceans TARA_R100000654 (sample SAMEA2622473) | marine metagenome | biome: marine biome (ENVO:00000447); feature: surface water layer (ENVO:00002042); material: "saline water (ENVO:00002010), including plankton (ENVO:xxxxxxxx)" | depth 5 m
CCCCCCCCATTTAACATAAAAAGTAAATTTTATATATCAATATATTTTGCATATGATTGTGAGAGTGGCCCCAATTATCAATTAGATAACCAAGATTACCATCTAGCATACTTTCAAAGTATATACACTCTCACAAACTTTAAGGATGCTCAACACTCACGTATATTGGTGCAACACGTTAGTGTCCTTCATCTTTACCAAGCGTGTTGCACCACCTTTTAGTGCTAATATAATGTAAAAAAATGTGGGCAATTGCCCTAATTAATATTTCTTTAGTCGACGAAGAGCGCTCATACCAGTTTTTTTGCCCTTACGAGCTGCAGCCATTAATGGTTTAAGCATTTTCTTTTCTTTTCTACCAACTTTCTTTTCTTCCTTCATCATCTCTGAGTATGTGTAAGGATAATCTTTTCCTAAATATTTTGGCATTGTCTATCTCCTATTAAAAAAAGGTGCGAGACCGAAGCCTCGCTAAAGTTCAACTTATCGAGCGAATCGGTTGAACAAGTATACTACTAAGATACCAATGATTACTGATGCAACAATGATTGTAGCAATGGTTGGTAATTTAGAAGTTACGTTACCAACAGCGGTTACTGTGTTAGCGGTAGCGTTATATTCTGCAGAAGCAGGTGTCATGTCAGCTTGAACATCTCCAATTACTTGAAGTCCGTATGCAAGTCCGATACCAAGAACGATCAAGGTGAAACCTACACCTAATAATTCTTGTAAAGTAAATTTAGCTTGTTTGTTTTCCATTTTAAATTTCTCCACTATGTGAATAATTATATAATAGATCTCCATTGTATATAACAGGATGTCCTATTTGGGATATATTTGAGGTTAAACCATGGGTTCAGCGAGCGATAAAAGACGGGCAAGAGAAGCAGCAGCACGCCGTGTACGTAAACGATTAGGTGCACCTGGTGTTAAACGCGCAGCTAAAGCAAAGATAACTACTAATGTTAAATCTGGTGGTGGAGGCGGAGGTGGTAGTAAGACTGTAACTCAACCTGTTGTTACAACCGCTCAACCTGCAACAACATCAGCTGCAAAACCACAAGTAACGCAAGCATCGCAAGAAAAAGCATTAGAACCGTTTACAAAAACACCATATCAACAAATTCAAGAACGTCAAATTACATATGCTGCATCTATTGGTCGTGAAGAAATACCTACACGATACCCGCAAGGTGTAACTGAGAAACCTAAAAGTCGGTTTCAGCGTGCAGAAGAACTTGTTGCACGTAGAGTTACGCAACCTATTGCTCGTGCAGCTGCTGCTCGCGGAGTTACCAAAGAACGTGTTGCTAAAGCTGTTACTGCAGTTACAGTAAAACAATTTGAAAAAAGCCCTTTTTTAACTCAACAACAAGTAGAAGCTAGGCGAAGAGAACAAGAAGCACTAGTTAAAGGTGCAGCGGAAGGATTACAACAACAACCACTAAAAACTGGAGCAGTATTTGTGGCAGGTGCTGCGTTAGGACCAACTGTTAGTGGGGCACAATTAGCAGCAGCAAAAGTTGCACCTGCAACATTTCTAAAAGCAGCACCTATTGTGCAAAAAGGATTTGGCATCACTGGTAAAGCATTAGGTGCAACATATGTTGGTACTAAAGCCTTTGAATATCGTGCTTTACCAACGCCTGAAGCACGCGGTGCATTTGTTGGACGAACTCTAGCAACGGAAGTAGGGCCCTTTGTAGCCGGTATTAAAACAACTGGTACATTTGCTGCCCGAGTACAAGAACGTGCAATGGTGGAAGCTACAATAGCTGCTAAGACGCCAAGAGCTACACAAATGGCATTTGCAGAAACAAAAGCGTTAGCTAGAGAAGTTCGTAAAGCTAATTTACCTGTACAGAATCCTAGAATAGGTGAAGTATTATCACCAAAAGCTGCTAAAGTAACAAGTCAACATTTTGCTAAAAAAGGTAAAGCTCGCGTAGTATATGGATCAGCAGCACAACGTAGTGACGTAAAACCAGGTGATATTGACGTTGCAGCGCGTAACCCGTACCAGGCAGCAGTAGAGTATGCTGACGCATTGCAAAAAGCTGGCATTAAGGATGTTGTTGTACCGCCTGCAGCTTTAAGAAGAGCAGCAGCAACAGGTATTGAAGAAGCAACCGTGTTTGTTGGTGGTAAAGCTGTAACTTTTCACACTTTTAAACAGTTAGCATCAAACCCTTTTTACATGGGTAAATTTCAGAAAAGTCCTAGTGGGGTGTACGTACAACAACCTGCAGAACAGTTATTGCGTAAATTTACAGGGGCAACGTACTATGGTCGTGCTAAAGACGTACCAAGTTTTGAAGAATTAAGTCTTAAACTATCTAAACAAGTTGCAGCAAAACCAAGTAAGATTGGTCCTGCAAAAACACCAACTCCCACCAAGGGTATTGGATATTACCCAGTGCCTAAAGCACCTACGGCATACCCATACCCTAAAGCACCTAAAACACCAAGTTATGCTTACCCTCGTGCACCTAAAGCACCTTCGTACGCATTTCCTAGTGCACCTAAACCTGCTGCATACCCAAGACCGCCTAGTCCAAGTCGTGGTGCATACACACCGCCTACTAGAACGCCTCCTGCAGCATATTTTCCTACAACGGCACCTGCAGGTTACCCAGGATTAAAACCAACTCCTGCGCCGGCTTACAGGCCTTTTCAGCAACCAAGAAAGTTTTTAACACAACCTGCGGCAGGGTTACCTACGTTTCGTTTACCTCGTCGTGAATTTAAACCTGTAAGATTTACGGTTCCAAAGCGTGCGTTAACACAACCAAAACGTTATACCCCTACATTACGTGCTGCAGTTGGTAGTATCAAAGCACGAAAAGGTAAAAAGTTTAGGTTAACAGGGCTAGAGGAGAGGCCAATTATATTTTAAAATGGATGAAGAGCGAACACAATTAATTGAGAACGAAGGAATGCAAGACAGCAACATGGCTGTTCTTCGGTTGGACACAAACCCTCTACTAACACAAATAGAGGCACATTTGCGTAGCGCGAAGCCTGTTTATCGTGCTGATCAGTATGGTAACACAGAAGTACAGTATCAAACTGTAGGTGAAGCATTAGCTAACGATTTTGGTATTAACATTATTATGAGTATTTGTCGTATGCACATTAACTCGCAAGTTGTACAAGGTAACTTTAACAAGGATGAATTTTGGGATTCTACAGCAGAATTTATTGAAAATTTTGCCCAAACTGTGATTACTAATCGTCACAACTGGGGTATCAAGATAAACAATACTAAAACAATCATTGATAACGTTAGTATGGTTATTGAAAAGTTTGGATCACGTACAATCAACAATTTAGAAAGGGAAAGTTACAACCGGAGCACCTTTCAACAGACGCAAGTGCATAAGAAACGATCTTTCTTTAAACGGCGTGAGGAGGGCGAAATATAATGACTAGTGCTGTTAACGCATTAAGCAATTTTATTACGCCAACATTAGTACTAGCTGTCTTAGGTCTAAGTTGGCTATTTTACTATCTAGCATTTAAATTAGATGATAGACACTTCTTTTTGAAATTTTTATGCATATTGTTTGGAATAATATCATTGCAAGTATTACCTACCGTCTTAATTAACGACGTTTGTGTAGTGCACGGGCACCAGAATAGTACGGCGCACATGGAATGTTATGATTTACCAAGTAGCGCACCACAGAGCATATTGAACATTGTACAATGGTTCTTTCGTATATTTATCACGTACATAAGCATCTATCTGTTCTGGCACTGGGTTAAAGAGTCAGAGACTTTTATGAGGTATTTTAATCGATGAAGCGTAGAAGAATCTACGTTGCAGAACCTTTCTACCTTGACCTTAAAATCAAGGCAGCAAAGGCGGGTAAAACGGTGATAGACTTTACTCGTGATCTGACAGTTGATTACCCAGTAATGCACGAAAAAAAGAGGAGAAAAAATGGTTTACCGAGGTTCTAATAAAAAAGGAAATGCTGTTATTGACAGTTTAACGGTTATGATCGTATTATTCATTTTTGGTATAATGAGTATAGCAGCATACATGACTTTTGATAGTATTAACGACGACATACAAGCTTCTACAGATTTAGGCGCCAATACTAAACAGACATCTCAACAATTATACAATAATTTTGCGCCAACGTTAGACGCAGCATTCTTAATGGCATTTGTACTGTTTGCAATCTTTGCGATAGTCTCGGTGTTCTTTCTGGATACGCATCCAGTGTATTTTATTCTCGCAGTCATATTATTATTCGCAGTCTTTATTGTTGGTGGGTTCCTTGCAAACGCATGGGACGACGTTATGAGCGACGATGCACTTGCACCGTATGCTAACGAGTTTAGAGCATCATCTTTCATTATGGGCCATTTATTAGAGTCTATAGGGGGAGTTGTAGTGCTTATCTTAATTGCATTGTTCGCGAAGTTTAGGAGTGGCGTATAAAATGAAATTAAACAAATTATGGTTAATAGTAGTAATGTTTGCAGTAATGGCGGTGCCAGCAATGGCGAGCGTGAACCAAAGCGTATGGATAAATTTTGAGCAATCGCCACCATTCGACGATATTGTCAGCGGGTACACGATATACACAAACAGCGTTACGCAACATTCAGGTTTTCCAACGTTTAACACAACAGGGAGTGGTGCGAATCATTCGGGGGCGTGGAATAGTGCAACCGATGATTTACGAATACCAACCGCAGCGATGAATTTGGGAACAAGTGCAAGCGACGCGTTTACATATTGCGGGTGGTATTATTACACAGGTAGTGCTTCAACATCGTTGGCGATGACCAGGATTTGGTCAGGTGGTACGCCTAAACGTGTTTTAATGGGTAAGTCAGGAAGTAACTGGTTGTTCGGAATGGATGACGACGTAACACTTTCAAACGTTCAAACTTCAATGCCATCCAGTTCAACGTGGTTTCATTCTTGTATTCAATACGACGGTAGCACCCAGAACCTATATTTAGACGGTCAATTAGCAGCGACCGCAAGCGTTAGTTTGACTATGACCGATATAAACCAAGACGTTTATGCGGGCGGTTATAGTGGTTCTGCGCATGGGTGGTTTGGATACCAAGACAATGTGCAAATTTATAACAGCTTTTTAAGTGCAGATAATATTAAAGAAATTTACAACGAAGGAAATGTTAGCGTAGGGCCAACATCGTTTAACATTACGGCGAGTAATGCAGAAACAGCAGCAGCAATTAACACCTTCAATGTAACTTTAAACGGTACACTTTACAGTACTACAAACGGTACTATCATCGTAAACCAAAGCGGATATTATAACACGACAATACAAAGTGCGGGGTACATTCCGGTAACCACGTTGTACACTTATGCAGGTGGTAGCACGACGCAATGGAATTTAACCAGTATATTAAGAAACGTTACAGTAAGCGCGGTTGATGGTGGTGGTTCGCCAGTTAGTAATTTTAATGTGTCTATCAACGGTACACCGTACAACGTAGCAGGTAGTAGCGACGTGTTTGAGCTTGACCGCACAGTATTACACAATTTTACCTTCAGTAAAACAGACTATTACGGTGATGTACAAACAAATGTTAATGTAACTTCAAACGTTCAAGGGATAATTAACAGTGTGTTTACAGATACAACGTTTACAGCGCAAGACGAAACAAGCGCAGCATTAACTAATTTTAACGTGACAATTAACGGGACAACTACTAATATAGCTGGTGCTAGTGGTACAATTAACCTGGATGGTCGAGAATTGTTTAATGCAACGTGGAGCAAAACCAATTATATGCCATTCACAGCTACCAATTTAAACCCTAATAGTAGCCAGTTAGGTAATTTAACAGAGTATTTTAACATTTTAGTTTATACTAATACCAGTACGACGGTAACCGGGCAAAATTATAGTAATACTACAGCGTATTATGGATTTGACGGTAACTTATTAGACCGTAGTGATAATATGTATAACTTGACGGGTACAAATTCATCAATTAACTACACATCGTACATATTAGGTAACGGTTCCGTACAGTTTACATCGGGATACGCCGATAGTTCTGGATTGGGCGCGGACATAGAAACACAAAACACCTGGGGGTATTGTACGTGGGTGTACCCGCGTGACACACAACACGTATTAGCAACAGTAAAAGATACGGTTGGCGGTGAGGAATTCGTAATGGTAAATACTGCAGCAAGTGGTTTATTTATGTTTTATACGGGGCCAGGCGACCACGCTTATTATTCAACTGGGCTAGTTACTAATGTATGGCAATACGTGTGCTATACGAATGACGGTTCGGAAAACCGTATATATGTAAATGGTACGATGGTAGCTAATAGTACGGCAACAGTTACGCCAGCAAACCATAGTGGTACGTATGACTTATTTCGTTTAGGTGGTAGAGAGCCTAAAAGCGGATTAGCTGCTTATCAATTAAAAACCAATGCAAATTTTGACGAGTTTGTAGCGTTTGACTATGCACCTAATGCTACGTTTATTAGCAGTTTATACAATAGTGGTAACGGTTATAACCCGTACGCTAATGTGTCAAACACAACAACGTTCACAACAACGGACGAGTATTTTGTTAACTGGAACAGTACAAATTATTACCCGCAAGCCGACAATAAAACGTATTTGCCTGTACGGTACAGTTTAGAAAATTTTACGGTAAACCCAACAACGCCAGAGTTTAAACAGGCGGTGTACACAAACTATAACACGACCACGCACCTAAACGTGACGTTTAACAACAGCCACGCAGTAACGGCGACGAACCGATTTGATAGTAGCGCTATTAACAATTTTACTGTTGAAACGCTAACACAAAACTATACAAGTATTAACGGTACGGCGTATTTACAAAATGATACGGGTGTAATTAATTATACAGTTAGTGCAACGGACTTTTTTGACGTAGAAAATGCGGGTGTCAACGTTACGAACGGTAATAGTAGCGTGTTAATGCATCAGGTAGAAGTACGGTTTAACGGTACGCAACGGTTCACGAATAACACGGTAGCAGAAGGTAACGTTACTATTGGCGCAACGACCAGAGCGTTTAATGAGACGTTTTATCTTGACGCGGGAACGTATGAAGCGCATTATAGTAGTAACAACGACGAGGCAAAACCTATCAACTTTACGTATGCAGCGTTAACCAACACGACGAGTACAATAACCAACATTACAAATGCAAATTTGACGGTAACAGGTATAAACGCGGTTGACGGTAGCTCGATTACCTTCTTTACGACGGTGGTTACAAATGATACCTTGTTAATTAGTTTAAATAAGACCGAGGCAAGTCCGCACTTGTACAACCTAATACAAAATGTAACTTATAACGTATTGTTTGATAATAGCACATTTGCATTAAACGACACAAACATAACGTTGACTAACAGAAGTAGTAGTTACGTGTTCTACGTGTATACAACTAACAGTTTTAACATTAGTATATTAGATGAACAAAATTCATCGCAGATAACGGATACAAACTTTACAATAGAATTTATTGGATCGTATCAAAGTTATAATTACACATATGAAAACGGCACATTGTATGCAGATTTAATTGTACCTGACCTCTATCAAATTAGGTATGAATATATTAACGGAAGTGGAGCAACTAATTATGGTCTACATCGTCAGTATTTCCATCAGTTAACTAACAGAACACACAATCCGTTAGACTTCTATGCGTTAAAAGATGATGCAAGTACACGAGTTACAATAAACGTACAAAACAGTGACACATTACAACGACAAGAAGGCGTATATGTATTGTTGCAAAGGTTTTACTTAGCTAATAATAGTTATAATACAGTTGCAATGTATGAAACAGACAGTCAAGGTAACGCATATTTTGACGTAGAATTACAAGATGAATTGTACAGGTTTGTTCTACAATCACCGTTTGGTACGACGTTAAGAACTACAACACCTTCATATCTTGAAGAAACCAGTTATATCATATATACTGGTGATACGCAAACAACGTTCGCTAACCCAATAGGTTTAGGCGATATTAACGCTACATTTGATTGGGACAACAGCACAGAAACCTTAACGGTTACGTACAGTGATCCAGAAAACATCTACGGCACATATACATTAAACCTGTACGAAGAAGGTGTATATACAAACACACTAATTAACACAAGTAGTGCTACAACTAGTAGTGGTACATTAGTAGTTAGTTATGCATTTCAAAACGATACAGAGTATATTGGTACTATGACGGTAAGTAATAGTCCTGCTATTGTAGCTGCAAGTTTTAGAATAAGTGATTTTACTGCAGGTATGCCTTTAGCAAACTTAAGTTTGTTTTTAGTAAGCATATTGTTTGTAATCATGACATTCATTAGCGCCTTTAGCTTATACAGCGTTGTACTTGGAGCAGTTGCATTAATTGCTGCAAGCATGATGGGGCTGCTTACCTTCAGTGGACCTGTTGTAGGAATGATAGTGTTTGGAGCTATCATGCTAGCCATTGTGTTAGAATGGAGGAGAGGATAAATGGCAGGAAGATTTGAATATAGCGTAAGTGCCTTTTTGATAGGGCTGGTTATGGTAGCATTCTTTGCAGGGTTGTTTAGCAACCTCCTTGCAGAGACTACTGGACAAGGTAGCACAGAATCAGAGATTTATGCCAGTCTTGAGAGTCAGAGTAAGACTGCATACTTATTAGCAAATAGTACAGCTGATAAAGCTACATTAGCAGAGGAGAACGCTGCAGGTAGTAGCAGTATATTCTTTACAGGATTACGTACAGGATATAATGCACTGATCAATTTATGGTCAGCAGGTAATACATATGACGATCTAATTGACACTGCTGCTGCTGAAACAAACGCTGCAGCAGCTGGCGATAATTTTCTAGATTGGATTGCAATTAAAGAGCTATTAATGATGATTATTGGTATAATATTAGTGGTAGGTGTAGGCGTTAGCGTCTTGTTGAGGTTTCAGATATAATGGCAGTATACAATATGAGCTTCTTAGACAATAGTACTAACATACTAGAAATTGGTATAGGATTAAACGGAGTAGCAGGGTACCCAATTGTGGGCGACCTGACTATACTCTGTTTCTTTGTAATCTACATGGTATTATCATATAGAGAGAACTTCAGTGAAGTCCTAGTTACTGGTGGATTTCTTTCCACTATCCTTGCTACGCTTCTTTACAGTGCGGGGCTTGCGAGTCTTACTAGTGTTCTTCTGCCGAGCTTTATCTTTTTGTTTATGCTCGCTTTTGTTCTTCTTCGACGTACGTGAGGGCTTTTTAGCTTTCACCGTCTTTTCTTCTTTTTTATCAAACACTTTATCTGCTACAGTTTCAAATTCTTTGTATGCTTCTTTGACTTTCTTTCTACGCGCCCATATAATCCAGATAGGTAACACAATGTATAATGCTAATATTGCGCCTACGCCAATTCTACCTGCTACTTGAAATGCAAATAATATTATTGACAACATAGCAAAACTCAAGATATAATGTTTAACATCTCTAATTTTGTAAAAGAACCAGTATAAACAAAACGTACACCCAAACAATACACCTGCTATTGCTAAAGTACCATGAGATTTTACAGCACTAATCAAACCAACTACAACACTAAAATACAATAGTCCATAGATTGCATCTTTTAATAATTCATTTCTGACCATATTGGTATATATGTATATTACTAAAGTTTATATAAGTATAGATTTATTGTTATATATGGTAAATCAAAAACCCCGAGCTGTAAAAACCACTGCGATCAATCTTAATTATGAATTGTATGTACAATTTAGAAAACGTCAACCACATGCTAACTTTAGCGCATTAGTTAATACATGGTTGCATGATTATGTTGAAGAACTAAAAAAGGCGGAATAAAACGTCCGTTTTTTATCAAATGGTACTTACGAGGGGAAAACCCCCCCTGTAAATAGTACCCCTTTACTTTTTGGTCTTTTTTGGCCTACCAAGCTTCTTACCACGCGCTCGAGCCCTAGCTAAACCCGCAATAGTACGTTCTCGAATAATGTCACGCTCCAATTGTGCAAATGCACTAATGATTGTTAACATAGCACGTCCCATACTACTACTCAAATCTATATTTTCACTATAACTGTATATTTTGACACCTTTTTCATACAATCTTTCCATATGTTCAACTAATTCCTTAGTACTACGTGCCCAACGGTCAAATTTGTAGATAACTAACCCGTCAAACTCTTTTCTAAGCAACCGATTGTACAAATCGTACTGAATAGGCCGTGTCTTACGTGTAGATTCTTTTTCTTGGAACAGTTCATAGTCCCAATGCATTCTTTCACAGTATTGTTCTAACGGAATAATCTGATTTTCTAAATTTTGATCTTGTGTACTTACTCGTACGTATATTGCTACCTTCATTCTACTACATCTACCTTAAATCTAATCATTTTTTCATAATGCACAACGCACAATCCGTTGATAAATCCTTTTTTAGCACATTGCAAGCCCTTTAGATTGATTGCTTTGCATTGAGGTATCATTCCACAAACCTCTTTAAATCCCAGCGGCACCCTAATATGTATGGAATACATGCAACAGCCGCCACAACCTCCGAGGGTATCACGACGTAGACTAGAAACCCTAATAAGGGCCCAACAATATAAAATTCTCTACGATGAGTGGGTTGCAGCTTACGAATTTCCAGATTTGTACCAACACAAATAGCACCTTTTTCAAACCATACCGTAGGCCAAGACCCAACGCGCCATTTATAATACAATATATGAGCTAGTTCGTGTATAGCAATAGATAAAATCCACGCTAACACCATCATTGTAATTAGATTAATAATTATTTGCTCAACCATTTATCCATTTTTTCCTTATAATAATTAATAGCGGATTTGTCAGCACGGTTAAATTCTTCAATTGGCGTATTTGGATTGTCAATAAACTTTTGTTTACCTTCTCTAGACAGTGTATTATACAGATACCTTGTGTTTTTTACCCAACTATATACGAATTCCATACGGTCTTTTGCAGTCATACTATCCATTTTGTCCTTCATCTCTGGCGTTAACGCCTCTCTAATTTTATTTGGATCCATCTTTATGTAATTCCCTTGCTTTTTGTTTGTGATGCCGTGCTGTTCGTTCACTTATGTCCATAACTTGTGCTAATACTCTTGTGTCAGGATTAAAATGATTAATCAACAAGTAATATCTTTGCTCGTTTTTAGACATAGGTCCTTCCAGCGCATCAGTTAATTTCTGTATTGCTTTGTCTTTCTTTGCTTCATACGCTTCTTTGTCGATAACTTTGTGGCTATGATCGGCAAATCTTGCCACTCTAGGTGCTTTTAATTTCTTATTACTACGTGTTTTAGCCAGATGGTACATGGTTTTCAACATGTTTTGTGGAAATATCTTAACAAAACCACGTTGATACTTCTGCATGTATGCCTCAAACATAACAAATGTACGTTCAGATGCAACATATTTAGCTAGGTATTCGAATGATGGTATACATAACACGTACAGATTACCATTTTTTCTAGCCATCATCAATGCTTGTATAATCAATTGTTGCGTTTTATTCTGCCATTGTGCACCCATTAAACCTTGCACTGCCTCATCATATAGAATAATACCATTCTTTCTGTGAGTTGCACGGTTCAAAAACTCCTGAGCACTAAAAGTTATATCGTCAACACTAAAGGTTGTGCCTTGGAGATGGGCATATGCATGACACATACCTATTGCAAACGAAGATTTACCGGAGCCTTCTTTACCAGTCACAACAACAACGTTGTCTAACTTGTTCTTATGACGTTGGCGAAAGATCTCAATAATGTTTGATACGTATCCGTCATAGTATAAATCGTTAATTTTCATTGAAATATATCCTCAAACGTTTGCATATTACGTTGTAACATACCTTTTTTCTTACTCATCTGCATATATTGTTCAAATAGGTCACCTAATTTGTTAATGAAATTATACCGAGCAATCTTTTTTTGTGCCTTACTTATTGCCACGTTATTACTACTTGTATGTATATTAGTAAACGCATTGCGCATCTCGCGTTTGTGTTCTAACCATTGTTCATATTCATCAGGATCCATTTCCGGTACAATATCTGCAACCAAATTTTGTAATTCTATATAGGTATCATGATAATCACTCGCTGCTCGGGCACGCATAAACGATTCTATATGTCTATGGTGCCTCATTAAACAGCTTATGTTACCGTTAAACTCTGTAAAGTTTTCATTTTCCATCTTTAAGTTGTTCAGTTATGTTTGCCCCCAGCCAGTTGCCAAATATGGCTATTAGTATACGTTATCGTATACTGGGAGCTTTTTGTGTACGCCAGTAGCGATTATTGTATACTTTCCAATGTTTTGTACAGTAATTATTCCATACTGAGTAAAACCGACATTGCTCGCCATTATGGTTGGTAGCCTGGCATCTCTGCTGGGCTGCCATCCTCTGGCGGTCTGTCATCGCATGCTTTAGGTTTACCATAGTGCCAATAGCATCCTTTTCCTGGGAATAGTTCCTTGTTCTTGCATACTTTCTTCCATCGTTTAGTCCAACGACCACACCGATTAGGTAAGGGCGTTCGTGACATTGACTCCTTGACTTGCTACTTGATCAGCTGGTAATTCTATTAATCCATTCTGTATCAATGCTTTCATTATGTCCTGGTTCTGTTGACTTACCGTCAATGCTAATTGATGTGAGTCTAATGCTGGTTGAGCAATGTCTCCCCAGAAGATAAACAACATTACAATGATCATAACGAATGATAAGATAGCAACTGTTGGTACTAATGCGTCGCGTAACCAATTACTAGCACGTTTCTTTGCTGCTTTAGCAAACTCTTGGATAATAATTTCACGTTCTACTGCTGTAAACGGTACAAACTCGATACCATCTTTACCAGTTTTTAGTGTATTATATTTATACTCATCTTCGCTCATGCGTGTAACACAAGCCCATTTCAAACCTTTACCTTGTATGTTAGTAACACATTCTGCAGGTGGTTCGGGAAACTTAACTTTACCATCATATGATTTCCACCACACAACACCACTAATCTTGTCTTTACGTTCATACATCCGCACTTCACGAGGTAAATCTTTACCTGCAGTTGGATATATTACTAGCACGCGGTTAGCTTTAGAATACGACATAAAGAATATCATACCACCCATAGCTATCAACAAGACTGTCAATAATAAACTAATTATTAGTGTCAGATCCATCGGCTATCTCAAGGTGAATTAAACTATTTTTTTCAGCTGCTAATAACTCAGCAACTTGCGCTTTACTTACCACCGCAGCAAATGTAATGAGTTTTAACTCACTGTCACTTGTGCATTTCATCTCCATTAATTCAACTTGCATAATAATAAAAATAAAATATTAATATATATAAACATTACTTTTGCGTGCGGGACGCTTTTCTAGATTCTTCAAACTTTTGCATGTCCATTCCTTCACGCAACAAATTGATTCCAGATATTGTAGCAACAGGATAATGAAAAACAATTCCAATTTCGTCTTGTTCTTCGGTGTGCATTTTAATACATCCCATGTCAACAAACATCTTAATTTGTTGTCTAACACTATATGGGCTGTATCCTTGTGTAGCACACAACATTCCTTCTATGTATTTCATGTCAAAATGAATATCTTCGCTGTTTTTTTCTGCAAACTGTAACACATTATGTGCTAAGTTTGTTCTATCTTTTTTACTTAAACTTGGCATTGTAAAACAAAGAAGGGTATGGGGTGTTTATATTTATTGTTGTTCACTGAACAGTAATATCGGGGGTGGGGGACTCCCCCCTCCCTATGGGGGGAACTTGATCATAAAAGGTGTTGGTAGTATGTCAAACGCCAAGTTTAAGCATACACTGCAGAAAAATTTGCCCAACAAACAAGTAGAATAACTATATATATTTAACTCTTACTATAAAGAGTTATTATTATTATTATTTTCATACTACCCCCCATAGGGGGGCATACCCCCCCC
>TARA_R100000654_G_scaffold31472_2_pt1 | contig 13991 bp, 17 predicted proteins | sample TARA_R100000654 | Tara Oceans TARA_R100000654 (sample SAMEA2622473) | marine metagenome | biome: marine biome (ENVO:00000447); feature: surface water layer (ENVO:00002042); material: "saline water (ENVO:00002010), including plankton (ENVO:xxxxxxxx)" | depth 5 m
CCATTACAATTGGTTCTGGTGGCTCAGGTGGTACTGGAGGTCCAGGCCCTAACGGTAGACCAGGTGGAACTGGCGGAGCAGGCAGAGTTAGAGTTTCGGAGTTTATATCCTAATGAGCAAATTTATTTATGTAGAAGTAGATGAGTACAGAGTTAAATATGTTGAAGACACTAGACCAACAAATGCTTTAGGTCCTTTATATATTGAAGTTTCAAATGATTCAGTAGCAGAACATTGGTTTTATAATCGTGAAACTGGAGAAGTCTCTCAATATGAACCATATTCAATAACGCAAGTTAGAAAAATGAGAGATGAAAAATTAACTGTTTCAGATTGGATGGTTTTAGAAGACAGCCCTTATAAGGCCACAGGTCAAGAGTCAAACTTAGCCAATATCAAAACATATAGACAAGAATTAAGAGACTTTCCAAACGAAGGCACATCATACGACGAAAACAATATTAATTGGCCTACATTGACATTGAGTTAAAACTAAGTAATATCTTAATTACTTAGAAATGATCGTAAACAATAATATTTTAGTCAAAGAAGACTTTTTCCCTCACAGTTTTTTAAATCAAGTTGTTAAAAGAGGACTTGAATCTAATGAGATAGAAGCAACATTATCGGGTGACAAAATCGATAAAAAAATGAGGGATACAAGAATAACTTGGCTCAACGATACGTGGATTTTCGATTGGATCTTACCTTATGTGCATCAACAGAATGAAGAGGCTGATTGGAATTTTTCTTTAAGTTACCCTGAAGAAATTCAATTTACGAAATACAAAGAAAATCATTTTTATAATTGGCATCAAGATCATATACATACATCAGATTCTTCAATTAATGATCAGAGAAAAATTTCTGTTGTAATTCCTTTATCTAATAGTGATGAATACGAAGGAGGTAATTTAGAGTTCTGTGATCCTACTGCATCTCCAATAAAAAAAGAAAATATTATTAATAACGATATGTTTAGACAAAAAGGAAATATTATTGTGTTTCCAAGTTTTGTTTATCATCGTGTAACTAAAGTTACGAAAGGACAAAGATTATCAATGGTAATGTGGGTAAGAGGTGAAAAATGGAAGTAAGTAATAAATTTAATGAATATAATTATCTTGTTATAGAGAATGCGATCTCAACAGAAATGGCTGATCTTGTCAAAGATTATTTTTTAATGAAAAGAAAAGTAGTCGATCAAATGCGTTTTACAAAAGTTATGTCACCTTATGTGGACTACCTTGGTAAATGGAATGATCCTCAAGCACCTAATACTTACAGTCATTACTCTGATGTGCTCATGGAAACTCTTCTAAAAAAACTTACACCTCTAATGGAAAAACATACAGGTTTGGAGTTGTATGAAAATTACTCTTATGCAAGAGCGTATAAATATGGAGACATTCTATATAGACATATAGATAGATTTTCTTGTGAGATATCAACAACTATGAATTTAGGTGGAGATCCATGGGCCATATATTTAGATCCCACAGGAGGTCAAAACAACGAAGGTGTTGAAGTTAATTTAAGACCAGGGGATATGTTAATTTATAAAGGTAATAAATTAGAGCATTGGCGTTATGCCTTTACTGGTAATACCTGTGTACAAGCCTTTTTTCATTACAATAATAAAAAAACAGAAGGTGCCGAAGAAAATAAGTACGATAATAGACCCTTTTTGGGATTACCTGCATGTTTCAAAAAACAATAGAGTTTTCATCCCCACATCCAGATTGGCTTGTTTTACCAAAACCTGCAAAGAGATGTACACCAGAGTGGTTTAAAAAAATGAAAAATCATTTTGGTGATTTAAAAAACTATAAAAATTCCACAATTAAAAAATGTGTACCTGTTCTTGATAGTGTTACTTCTGGTTATCTAATTCTTAACCCAGCAGAAGTAGCTTTTGTTCAGGAAAAAGATCAAGTAACTTGGAGTTATAGAGAAGATGTGCATGAAGCTATATCCAACCTTAACATAGGTATAGAAACACACAAAATGGGACAAATATCAAAAGATATGATTGACTCATCTGAATATGAAGTAGCTTTTAAATTTCTAAATCCTTGGAAAATAAAGACACCTGAAAACTATAGTTGTATATTTACAAACCCTTTTAACACTGAAGTCGATAATATTCGCATAATTACAGGTATAGTCGACACAGACGATTATGAACTTAATATTAATTTTCCTTTTTTCTTAAAAAAGATGCAAGTAGGAGAATCTTTTGTGTTAAAAAAAAATGTCCCTATAGCTTTAGTATTTCCCTTTCTTAGAGATAGTTGGAAAATGCAAATCAAAAAAGAAAAGGAAAAAGAAAAGAATCAATCTAAGAAGCAAGAATTTAGATTATTTTCTTTGATAGAGGATGGATATAAAAAATGTATATGGAAAAGGAAACAATATGACTAACGAATATTTATTAAAAGTTAATGTAGAGGTTGATACAAAAGAATCTGAGGAGGTAGTATTAAAGAAAAATTTTTTACAAATCGCCGTAACTACACTACATCAGAACTTTAAATTTGATTTTAAGGGTATACAAACTTCAGACGAATGTATTACTTTTAACTATTTTTATAACGAAACCGATTGGATATTTAAGGATGAAAGAACTTTTAATTTTTTCTACCCTTTAGATGTTGATAACGCTGACTTTGTTGCAATGTATAAAAATGAACCAAAAAGAACTAATATAGAAAAAAATCACTTATACATATTTCCTTATTGGATGACACATAAATTTATCTCTCCTACTAAAGACTTTAAGCAAGTAATCTTACAAGGTGGTTTGGATACTATAGATAGACCTATTTTAAAACAAATAAATAAAAGGTGGTAAAAATGATTAAACCAGAAGAACTAAAAGAACAAAACTTTAAAATATTTTTAGGTATGCCAATGTATGGTGGCATGTTATCTGAGGCCACATTACACGGACTTTTAGAATTACAACAGTGGTCCATGTCAAAAGAAAAAAATGTTCAGATGAGAATACAGACTATGGGAAATGAAAGTTTAATAACTAGAGCTCGTAACACGATAGTCTCTATGATGATGGATCAAACTGATTTTGTTGCAACTCATTTATTGTTTATAGATGCTGATATAGGTTTTACGTGGCAAAATATTGAACGTCTTTTATGTGCAGATAAAGACATCGCTTGTGGTATTTATCCTAGAAAACATTTGTATCTTGAAAAAATGAAAGGAATTTTAGAAGAACATCCAAATGCAACTGAGGATCAATTAGAAGCAATGGCTTTGGGTTACAATGTAAATTTTGACGATCCTCTTAACTTAAAAGGAGAGCAAGGTTTCTTTCCTGTACAAGAAGCTGCTACAGGAATGATGCTTGTTAAAAGAGAAGTTTTTAGAACTATGTTTAAAAAATTTCCTGAAAGAAAATATGAGTCAGATCAAATAGTAAATGGAGGATCATACAAGTCAGACAATTGTTATGACTTGTTTGCAGTAGGCCCATATGAAACAAAAACTAAAGAAGGTTATCCACAAATTAGATATCTTTCTGAGGATTATTACTTTTCAAGATTATGGCAAGAATGTGGTGGAGAGATTTGGGCAGACTTAGCTATGCCATTAACACATTTTGGTAATCGAGCATTCAAAGGTCATGTTGGTACTATGGTGGCTGAAAGAAAATGAAACTTAGAGTAATACAAACTAATTGTTCTGCAATAAACAGTATTTACATTTATTACGACTTTCTAGAGGACATGGAATATCTTAATTTGTTAAAGGATAAAATAAAAAATCATGCAACAAAGTCAGAACAATACAACTCAACAACTTTATTAGCTAAACAAACAGATTATCATACACTTATAGCAGATAGTGATTTTAATAAAATACATCAGTCCATTGGACACACTTTATATAATACCATTAATCTAAGAAACCCAACTCCAAATGATAAAATACAAATAGCATTTGAGGCTTCTTGGGGTATTTGCCATGAAGAGGGTGACTCTACACAAGAACATATTCATCCTTTTATAAACTTTTCTGGAGCCTTTTATTTTGATGTTCCTACTGATACAAGAATGTGGTTTGAAGATTTTCAACAGGATGTCAAGTTAGAGACTAACATGTTAATTTTGTTTCCCTCTCTTTGTAAACATAGAGTGCACAAACATGTAGGAAAACAACCTAGAGTAACCATGGCTTTTAACATAAATTGTATTCCTTTAGATTAGTTTTCTTTTATTTTATTGATTTTGTAGTATATTTATATAATGCCATTAGTAAATTTTAGACCAGCACCAGGTATCAATAAAGAAGTCACTGATTATACAGGTCAGGGTAAGTGGACTGATGGTGATATGGTGCGTTTTTTTCAAGGATCTGCACAGAAAATCAAAGGTTGGCAAAAGTTCATAGCGACCACACTAGTGGGAGTAGCAAGGGACATGCACGCTTGGGTAGCTTTGGATGGAACTAGATACAATGCCATTGGCACAGATAGGAAATTATATGTATTAGAAGAGGGACTAGCTTACGATATCACGCCAATAAGAAAAACTTCAGCTTTAACTAATCCTTTTACTACAAATGCAACAACCTCTGTAGTTGTCACAGACACAGGCCACGGTTGTGCAAAGGGAGATTTTGTTACTTTTGATTCTTTCTCAGCTATTGACGGTTTGGATATGAATAAAGAATTTGAAGTTACTAGTGTTCCTAACACTGCCGCTTATGTTGTTACACACACATCAGCAGCTTCAGGTTCAACAGCTTCAGGTGGTGGCACAGGTAATGCGAAGTATCAAATATCAGTGGGTCCTGAATTATCAACACCAGCATTTGGTTGGGGTACTGATACTTGGGGAAGTGGTACATGGGGCACTCCTTCTACTACTTCGAACGTAACATTAGAAGCTAGACAATGGTCATTAGACAATTTTGGAGAAGACTTAATAGCAACAGCATTAAACGGTGGAGCTTTTAAATGGGATACATCATTAGGTGTTTCAACAAGAGCAACAGCAATATCAGGAGCACCAACAGCTTCTAGATTAAGTTTGGTATCTACTCCTGATAGACATTTAGTTTTTATGGGAACAGAAAATACAATTGGAACAACTAGTTCACAAGATGATTTACTTATAAGATTTTCTGATCAAGAAGATATAACAACGTATCAACCCACAGCAGAGAATACTGCTGGATCTTTAAGAATTGCAGACGGATCACGAATCGTGGCCGCTGAAAGATCAAGAGGCCAAATACTTGTTTGGACAGATACTTCTTTACACGCCATGCAATTTATTGGTCCTCCTTTTACATTTGGGTTAAGACAATTGGGTCAGAATTGTGGAGCCATTGGTAGTCATTCGGCTGTAGATATAAATGGCGTAAGCTATTGGATGTCACAGGATTCTTTCTTCCTATTCGATGGTTCGGTAAAAAAATTACCATGTACTGTAGAACAGTTTGTATTCGACAATATTAATGTAACAGGTTCTGAAAATGCTTTTGCAGGACATAATGGAGAGTTTAACGAAATAATGTGGTTTTATCCTAGAACAGGATCAGATCAAATAAATGCAATAGTAGCTTATAATTATTTAGAGCAAACTTGGTGGACAGGAACTCTTGATAGAACCTCATGGATTGATAGAGAAGTTTTTGATAACCCTGTTGGCACTGAGTATTTAGCAACGACAACAGCAAACAATGAGGTAATTTTGGGTTTAACTGATGGCGCAACTCAAGCTTTCTTCCATGAAACAGGAAATGATGCTGATGGTGAAGCGATAATTGCTTTTGTAAAATCTGGAGCAGTACAAATAGGAGAAGGTAATGATTTCTTGTTTGTACAAAAACTTATTCCTGACATACAAAATCAATCAGGTACACTTAATGCGAAACTTGAATTTAAGAATTATCCTAACAATAGCACAAGTGCTATTAAAACAGCTACTTTCACTGACTCCACTGAATTTGTTAGTCTACGTGGAAGAGGTAGAGAATTTACAGTTAATGTTGTTTCCAATACCACAGGTACTGCTTGGAGATTAGGAACACAACGTTTTGATATACAACCAGATGGAAGAAGATAAAACTACTTGAAACAAATTTGTTTTTGGGTTTCCTTGCCTAGATCAGGCAATACAGTTCTAGCATCTATTTTAAATCAAAATAGAAAAATTGGATGCACACCTAATTCTATAGTATTTGAACTACTTCATAACATAAATGAAGCTAAAAAAACCAAAGTGTTTATGAATTTTCCAGATCATGGTTCAGTGCAAAATGTATCAAAAAAAATCATACAAAATTATTATCAAGATTGGAAACAAGATATTATAATAGATAGGAGTCCTGCCACTACTCCTAAAAATTTAGAATATTACGATTATCAAAACTATAAATATATTTTTCTTAAAAGAAGTTTAATAGAAATTGTAAAATCTTTTATTGATTTATCTCTTAAAAATAACACTGAAAAACCTATTGAAAAAGTATATCAAGAAATAACCGATCCAAATACAATGCTACTTAGAAGTCTTTTAGCGTTAACAAATGGCTTAAAGAATATAGATAAAGAAAAATATATTTTAATAGATTACAACGACTTTGTAAAAAGTCCAAAAGACGTAATTGAAAAGATTTACAAGTTTTTAAATATTGAATCATTTAATCATAACTTTGAGAATATTGATCAATTTTCTGTAAACGGAATGAAATATGATGATAGCATTCTTGGCTTTTACAATAATATACATAGGATAAACACTGAGTCTGTTACAAAAAGAAGCTATAACATTGAGCTACCACAGCACATAATTGATTTTTGTAGAAATTATGAAAACTTAATTATAGAATAGCGTATGGCAAAATTAACTATAACTAGATTTCCTGATCCAAGGGATGAGTATGATAGACAGCAACAAGCTGAATTAATAAGGCAACTTGAAGATTTAGTTTTACAACTTAATAGTTCTTACACACAAGACACTCAAGAAGAAGCAACAAGAAGAGCGTGGTTTTTAAATGGCTGATGTATTCAAAAGATTTATTTCTAACGTAACAACTACAGATTTAACTACTGTGTTTACAGTTCCCACGGCCAATGTAGCTGCAACACCTCCTGTCCCAGTATCTACTTTTATTGTTAAAACAATTAATACTCACAATTATGATGGATCATCTGCCGTTACTGTGAATTTTGATCACAATGATGGTTCCAATGATTTACAAGTATTTCAAGTGGATGTATCTGCTTCTGACACCAATACAATAAGCACAAGTATGGTATATCAAGAGGGAGACAGTTTAAAGGTACAGGCTAATGCTGCTAGTAGAGCTATGATAGAAGTTTCCGTTTTAGAGATAAAACAACAACAATAGTGAAAGATTTTATTTTTAAAAGTAAAGTTGATAATCACGAACAAATTAAAAAGATTCTTTTACAAGAAATTAATTTAATACCAAAAAACCCAATTATGAGTGAAAATGATAATATATTGCATACAGATTGGAATTTACCTAAAGCTATGGAAAGAAAATACTCGGTTTTGTTTGCGCAAGTAGTTTCTCCTCATCTTGAAATGATTAGAAAAAAACTAAATGTATTCAAAATACAAATAGATAATTTTTGGTTTCAGATTTATGGTGAAAACGGTAAACAAGAATGGCATACACATCCACATACTCACTTTAGTAATGTATACTACTTAGAGTGTCCCGAAGGGGCAGGTACTGAATTTCAACATTCAGATGTGCAGTGTGAAGAAGGAGATATATTAAGTTTTCCTGCTTTTTTACCACACAGATCTCCACCTCTTTTGTCTAATTCAACAAAAACAATTATAGCTTTTAATTGTACCTTGGTTTTAGGGATATAAAATGAAGTTTTTCAACTGTGTTGATAATTACATGGATGATGAGGTTTGCGAGTCTTACATTAAAATATACGAAAACAATATTAATCAAACATATCAATACAACAACACTAACCCTCTTAAATTAGAACCTAATAAACATAGTGAACAAATACAGGTTAATTTTAACATTGCATCTAAATTAGATAACTTTGAAATTGTAAAAAGAGAAGAAGGTTCTTTTATGGATAATCATTATGATGAGGGCGATGACATAGCTTTCATCATATATTTAAACGATAATTACATAGGAGGACACACAATTATTGAAAATGAAACTTCAATAATTCCTAAAAAAGGAAGAATATTGGTTTTTTCTAACAGTAAATTATTACATAAGGTTACAGAAATAGAACAAGGCACAAGATATGTCTTAGCTGGTTGGTTTGTGAAACAACAACAATAACCTATTGATTTCCTAGTTTTTCAACTATAAAACTATAATATGGCAAAAATTATAGATGAGCCTAAGGTTTTGCGTTATGACGAAATCAATGGCGAAAAAGTTCCTGTTTACAGTGCAAAAGTAGAGACAACTGTTACTAACACTAAGACAGGTCAAGAATATACTTCACATGAGGAATGTCAGGCTGATATTGACAATCCTAATACAGACACAACCGAGGCAGATATAAGAAGAGATGTTCACGTGACAGCTCCAAATGTATTTGCAGGAGCACACACGTTACCAGAGTAAAAAAATGCAAGAAAAGGAATACGCACAAGTTTATGAATTAGGTCTCGGATCGTTGGTCGGAGATTTCTTTCAAAATGTTAAGGACACTGTCACAGGTGTTGCTAAAGCCGTAGCTCCTATCGCTCCCTTTGTATTACCTTTTGTAGCTCCAGGAATTGGTAGCTTAGTGGGAGGAAAACTTGGATCTTTTTTAGCAAGTAAAGTTGGTCAAGCAGCATTAGGTGCTGGTATTCAAGGATTAGCAGGAAAAAAACCTGCTGACATAGCAAAAAATTTAGCTCTTCAAGTTGCAACTTCAGGTATTCGAGGAGTTTTAAAAGAAGATCAGGGAACTATAGGTCAAAAATTCATGAAGGGTTCTTTTGGAAAAGAAATACCACAAGTAGAAATACCTCAAGGTGGTGTAGGTGGTGGTGGAGGTGAAGGTGTAGACAAAGTTACTTTCATGGACAGATTAAAAAAACAATTTGATCCTAGATTAAGAACCGAAAATCCTAAATTTAATCAATTGAAAGCAGTAGGTATTCCTGAAGAAAAAATAATTGCTTCTGGTGTATCAAAAGAAGCTCCGTTTACCTATCAATATGGGCCATCTTTATATGCAGGTTTATCTGCCTTACCTTTAGCTGAACAATACTTAGGTCCTCAAGAAGGGGAAGTAGAACCTGAAACATCTCAAAATCTATATGCGATGAATCCATCTCAATATCAAATTGGCTCTGTTACAGGGTATAATCCTCAAGGATATTTTATGGCAGCAGAGGGTGGAGAAGTAACAGGTTTTGCAGAAGGTAGTGGCCAACGAATCGAGCACCCTGATGGTAAAGTAAAAGATCATCCTAAACGTATTGGAGAGATCGTGGGTCGTGGAACAGGGACCTCTGATGATATACCTGCAATGTTAAGTGATGGTGAATTTGTAATGACTGCTCAAGCTGTTCGAAACGCTGGTGGTGGATCGAGAAAAGTGGGAGCAAAAAATATGTATAAAATGATGAAAAGTTTAGAAAATGGTGGTAGTTTATCACAACAAAGCATAGGAATGGCATAATGGCAATAACAGAACAAATAGTAAGAGAATCCCCTGAAGTAGAAGCTAGGAAACTAGGGCTATTAGATACTGCAAAAAATCTAGCTAGCACCCCTGTTGGTGGTTTTCGTTACGATGATTTAGGAAATCCTATTTTAGAAAATGTTATTGACCCTGTAACAGGTCTTCCCATACAAGATGAACAAGGAAATGTTATTCAACGTCCTGTTAGAGCAGGATTACCTCAACAACAAATAGCTGGACTTTCTCCTCAGCAACAAAGAGCGATTCAAGTAGGAGAATCAGGTGTAGGTTCTTTTGCTCCATTTTTATCTAGTGCTCTTCAATCACAGGCCGCTGGCCTCGGAACATTAGGTCAAGCAGCAAGTGCCTATACAGATATTGGAACTGCGCCAACTATGGAACAGCTTCAACCTTTTATGAATCCTTATCAACAGTCTATACAAGATGAAATTAATCGTGCTTATAATATTGCAGAACAAGGAGCGGCCGCTCAAGCTATTGGTGCAGGAGCATTTGGTGGTAGCAGAGAAGGTGTTCAAAGAGCAGAATTAGAACGTAATCGTGCTTCAGCTTTGGCTCAAGCACAAGCACAGGCTTTTTTAAATGCACAACAACAGTTTGGAGCAAGACAACAAAGCTCAGCAGCAGGATTAGGAGCGTTAGCTCCAGAATATGGAAGAATAGCAGGACAACAAGCAGGATTAGGTCAAATAGGTCAATCAGCAACAGGGCAAGATATTAATACATTATTAGGATTAGGTGGTTTAACACAACAATTTGGATCAACAGATCCTCTTGGAACATTTACTCCAGGTCAAGCTCAACTAGACGCTTTGAGATCCAATCAAGTACAAAATTTATATGAGCCTTATCAACGATTAGGCTTCTTATCTGATATTTATCAGGGAGCACCAACATCACAACAAACAATTCAAACATCAACTGCACCTAGTTCTGAAGGATCTCCTTTAGCGCAAATTGCAGGCTATGGTATTGCAGGCCTTGGAGCTTTAGGTCAATATAATGCTCTTAGTGGTATGGGAGGATTATTTTAATGATGAATCAAGTTATGCAACGACCTTTGTTTAGACAACAGGGAAGCCCCATGGGTGGTGAACAAGCTTTTATGCAATATTTACAAACGAATTTGTCCCCTGAACAATTACAATCACTGATGCAAAACCCTAATAGAGATCAGATTATAGGTCAGCTATATCAAAAATTTATATCTGAACAACAAGTTCAATCTAGTCCTATAACAATGAGAAAAACAGGATCTCCTGAGATAGGTGAAAGAGTTTCTGATTTACAGTCTTTATTAACTGATATTAGAGCCAATGAAGGAATGAGAGATGTTATTGGTAATGAAGAAGCTGATAACGTGAGCAGACAGCTTGGTAATTTAATGAGAGTTCCTTTTGATGAATTTAGTGGTATGTATGTTACAAATCCACAATCAGGTGAAATTGAACCTATGAGTGGTCCTTTAAAAGGTTCTCCTTCCATTGAAGAAGTTATATCTGATAAACCAAGAGGTAATATGGGTCAGTTTAGAATAAATTCAACAGGAGAAACCGTTATATTAGAAATGACTCCTGAGCTTCAAGAAAGAGTCAGAAGTGGAGAGTTAGATTTTATCAAACAGCTTCCAACAAGAGCACCAATGGATGATCCTTCTACCTTAGACACTATTTTAAATTTAATAAATAGAGGAGGAGGTTCTATTGCTCCATTTATAGCTGATGTATTTACAAGCGATAGACCAAAACCCACAAGACAACAAGTAGATATACGAGAACAAGCTGAAGGTGGTGAAATGAAGTCTGATGCTGTTGGCATTGCTGATGGATTAGATCAAGAAGAACAGATGTCCGTGGACCGTGATCCGTCAAACGAGGGTATCGCTAAAGTTTCTCCTGAACAATATGTTGAATTAATGAATGAGGTTCGTGGAGACGAAGTTCCTATGGAAGGAAGAGTTCAAGAACTAGCAAGCGTTGTTGGTGAAAAAGATGCTACTGACACACCTTTATCTGTTCTAGCTTTAGTGCAACCTATTTTTGAAATGAAAGAACAGCAAGGTATTGCTCAAACTCAGCAAGGACAACAAATGATGACTCAAGGACCTATTCCAATGGCTGCACAGGGTGGTATTGTACATTTGGCTAATGGACCTGGAGAAGACGGTGTTTATTCAGGAATGGTTGGTCCTCTTTCTTTAGATCAAATACAAAACTTTGGTTTATATACTAGACCTGAAATGTCTGATTTAGGGGTGGCTTCTTATACAGCAGGAGCAGGAGATGTCTTAGCGTCAGGTTCACCTGAAGCAATTCTTACTCAATTATCAGGAATGGCAACAGAACCTCAAACTTTTGCTGAAATATTAGCAGATAAAAAAGCATCAATAGGTAAGCTTGGATTGTATGACTCTCAAAAGGAGGCGCTTAAAATTCCTTTTCTTAGTGGAGTGACTAAGTTTGGTTTAGATGTTGCTAGAGGAGATAATGTTGTTGAATCAGCATTGGATAGATTTAATGAAGCTACAAGCACTGCTCTACCAATGGCTTTAAAAATAAAATCACAAGAAAAACAATTACCTTTACAGCTAGCTTTAAGTGAATATTCATCTCAAAAAGCTGATGCTAAAGAAATGAAAAAATTTGTTTTAGGTAAGTCTTTTGATTTAGCATTAGAAAATCAAAAAAATCAGGGTGTGGGAACCGTAGGAGTTGTAGGAACTAACAATGAAGTTATAGATAGTACTTTTGGTTCAGGTGTGTCTGAATCTCTTCCAGTCGGAACAATAGTTCAAAAAAATACTTCAGGAGTGATGTCCGTTATTAAGCCTGATAAGTTCAAAGCTGAAAATTTAATAACCGTAACAGGAACCTATGTAACCAATAAGTTAGATCAAGATGGTAGACCTATTGTAAAAGAAATAAACACTGTGATTGATCTAAGCACTGAAAGTGGAAAAGCTGAATTTGATACGTTAAAAGAGGCTTCTCAATTAAAAGCATCAAAACTTATTTTTAAAAGTTTTTTAGATACGCAAAGTACAAATATAATACAAATGCCTGATCCCATTTTAAATGAAGCACAAGGTGGTGAAATAGTAAAAAGAGACAAGGGAACTGAGGATAATCCCATAGGTGGTGAAGTAGCAACAGATGGTGGACTTATTGATATAATGTCTGACGAAGCTTTTGCAGATTTAAATATAGATCCTTTTGCTCCAGGACCTGGAAGAATAGATATAACTAAGTTGGATGGATCCAATAGAATATTAGGTCTTAGACACAATACAGGTTATGAAACACTTGCAGCAATAGAAGATTTAGTTGCAAGGACTTACACACAGCCTGAAACAGTGGGTGTTTTAGGTAATACATTAAGAGGATATGCTAACATATCTAATACCGTGGATGAACTTTTAACTCAATTAATTGGAAAAGGGTTACCTGAATCGTTAGTCCTCAATAATCCTGAACTTCAACAAACCTTAGAAGACATGATGAAAATTCCTAAATTAGTAGCTGAGACAGAAGCAGGTGCTTCTAGATACAGAGCTGTTCAAAAAGACATAGATGCAATAGCTAAAGAAAGACTAGATTATGGAGCACTAAGTTCAGCTTCTAGTATTAGAAAAAGTTTAATGGCTGTTCATAAAACTGTTTTTGATAAAATGAACACATACAGAGATAGTTTAGGTCAAGGATCGTTAGAGTATAAAAAGCCTGAAATATTTAATGAAGAATATGGAGCTACTTTAGCGCCTAAAGAGCCTATTAAGCTTCCTTCAAAAGAAGACTTTAGTGCAGATAATTTACAAAGCACTTTATTGGATGCCCTTCCTAACATTGATTTAAAAAAATATCCTCAACTATTAACTGATCCTATTTTTACAGGAGCCATTTATTCTATTAGTCAAGGAGCCACTGTTGAAGATATTAAACCAAAATTTTTAGAATTATTTAACGAGAAATACGGGACAGGGGAATAGTCTCATGGTGGAAAATAATCCCTATGAAGAGTTTATCCCTAAAAAAACAGACGAAATAGGGGATTTAGGATTAGAAAACAATCCGTATGCAGAGTTTATTCCTGTTGATGAATCTGAGTTTCAAGGAACTAGACTAATCGAGGGATCAGTTCCAGCTTTAAATTTTCCTAGTTTTACTCAACCAGTTTATTTAGATATTGAAGAAAAAGACGGTCAAAAAATAATTTATATGGGTGATTCTCCTTTTAAGGAAGATTATTCTCCAATTGAAAATGAAAATGAAAAATCTTTTTTTTTAGAAAGTTTTTTAGGATT
>TARA_R100000654_G_scaffold68770_1_pt1 | contig 13944 bp, 11 predicted proteins | sample TARA_R100000654 | Tara Oceans TARA_R100000654 (sample SAMEA2622473) | marine metagenome | biome: marine biome (ENVO:00000447); feature: surface water layer (ENVO:00002042); material: "saline water (ENVO:00002010), including plankton (ENVO:xxxxxxxx)" | depth 5 m
TTAAAATTTTAACTTTAAATTAACTTGGATTTTAATTCATTGAGGATAAAATAAAAAAAAAATAAATAAATTCACTTTTCTGAAATCCTTTAAGTCCTTTAGACAATCCGTCTAAAATGATTTTAGTCATTTCGTCTAAGATACTTAAGGAATCTAAAAAAATCAATAATTTCAGGAGATCTTATTGATTTGATAATTAAAAAAGTTTTTTTTAAAAACGTCTAAAAACGTCTAAAATAAAAATAAAGATTAAGATTGGATTCTTGATGACATTTTTTTCTGTCGAAGAGCCAAGGATTATTGTTTTGGTTTCCCATACATTCCAGAGAGTAAGTTCTCAGCGAACTTTAAATCGGTCTTTATCTGTTTATCAACTCTGTAAATAACTCCACTATTATCCCCGACCTGTGCAACTTCTCCTTCAGGATCTAATATCTGAGTTTTAATATCTGTAATTGTTTTTTTCCTTGTGACAGTGAAGACAGCTCCTCCACCATCATAGTTAACGAAGTCTTCTGCTGAATTATATTTACCCACTATCGCCATGGTCTGTAGGGGTGATGCCGTTTGATAATAATTCGCTTGATCTAAAATATCACTATTAATTAAGAAATATCCTCTAAGGATCTTCCTTGGTAAATCCATTGCTTTAATTACAGTGCTTTCTTGTTGAACTGATATAGAAGGTCTTACTTCAAAGGAGGCGGAATGTCCTGCCGTTCCTATATTGCCGTGAGTAACTGAGGCATTAAAATACTCAACATTCGCACCGACTACTGGTTTAATTAATGGAATACTGAAAACATTTTGATAATATTGTTGGCTCTGTAATGAAGTTAAAAGAGCATTTGTAGTTACACCTGAAACATTACTGGATAAATTATTAAATTTAAAATTTTGATTACCAATATTAGATCCTGAACCATTAAACTGACCATATTGAAAACCAAGTAATCCCCATATTGATTGTTCCCATTTATCTTCTGTGATTCCCATATCAACAATAGTTATTCCTGAATGAGAATCATATGGAATACCTCCCTGTAATCTCTGGGGCATTGTTATAAATGATTGTTGTCCTGAAACACTTGGACTTCCACTCAAATTAATCTCAGGGTAAGGGTGAACATCAGGAGACCAAGTATCATATCGCATTTGTTTATTAATAAAATAAACTGGATCTTGTGAGGTTCCTGAAGGTGGTGGTGCTAAAATATCATTCGGCGACACAGGATCTCCTGCGTTATAAAAATTTCCAGTTTTCTCTGCAGTATGAAGATTCTTAAATTCAAAACGATTCTCTACTGTATCAAAAGTAAATAATGGATTATCTGCTCCTACATACACATTCTCTATATATTGACCCCCTATAAATGCCTGATGTCCAAAATATTGAAGAGGATTATATCCTGAATGAAGTAGGAGAGCCGCATTACCATATCCCGAAAAATGATAATCATAACCTATTTTTGTATCTTGCCTTATCTCGGTTGGATCGGGACCGATATCAAACCATTCGTCTGGTATTCCACCAATCAATTTAGTTGTGAAAGCAACTTTACCACCAGCAGTTTTACGACCAAATCCATATGCTAAATTGTAATCTGTATCTCCAATTGTATCTGCCGTTGTTAAATGTGAAGTATTATTATCAAAATAAACAAAAACAGGACAAGAAGTTTTATCAGATACATTAGCCCCTGCTTGTGCGTAAGATACATTATACATATCGTCCCCCAAAGGTTCGAGACCTCCTTTCTGTGTTCCTTGTGATTGATAACCGAGATCCATATGGAGAAATCTTCCAACTTCTCTAAATGAAGCAGATAATGAGGCTGAAGTTGTATTGAATGTAGGATAATTAGATCTTTTAAGGTTCACAGCGGTTGATAATGCTCCGTCTAATAATTCAGGATATTGTTTTTGACTATCAAAGAATGTTTTAATCAATTGTAAGGCTTCGTCAGACCAAGTTATATTAGTCTCTATGACCGCTTCTGAGGCATTGGTTTTTTGGATCGCAATAGTTGTTTTATTTCCGTGATAAGCGAAAACATTACGACCCGCTTCAACAAAATCAGGTCTTTTAAATCCTACATAATCATAAGCATTACTATATGCTACCGAGTTACCATTTTGTTTTCCACTCGCACTTGAAACACTCACGGGCATAGCATTACTAACATTCGCGTCAAAAAAGTCTATACATTTTGAAGAATTAAATGAATCATAACTTGGAGAACCAAATGCGATATTTAATTTACTTTCTTGAATGACACTTTTACTGGGACCTTCTGAGATAATTATAACTTTACTATCTTCAGGTTCTGTTAATTGATCTGTTATTTGTGAGGCTATGTTTGAGGGAGTATTATAACCTTCGTCAATTTTAAGTTTTATTTTTTTTCGGAACCTTACATAATCAGCAACTGCCGGATCCGGTTTTACTCCCGCTTTTGGTTGAAGACTTGTAGCAAGATCTTCTGCTGAAACTTTAGAACCATTGTAAACCATAGAAGATCTTTTAAATAATGTAAATCTTGAATTATCTTGTCTTACTTTAGCAGATCCAGTATCAGTTGATCCGTCAAAACGTCTTGTAGGATAAATATACGCCCAATCGTCATCTGTCCGAATACCAGGGTCAAATGATAATCTTCTTCTCGCACTATCTCCAGCCAAATCAAATGATTGATATCCCAAAGGATAACCATCGTCTGTTTCCCAATATTCTTCTGAAGTGTCTAAAGGTTGTCCAGAAGCCTTGTTATAATGAGCAACCGATGCATTTCTACCTGAAGCATTACCAAAATTTCTCGGTAATGTCATACAATTTTCACCATTCGCATTTTTATAAAATTCAACAACTATGGTTGCTTCATTATCTTTCATATCAACTTCTACTTCAACATTTTCGGCATCTTGTTTAGCGAATCCAGTTGGTGAATATCTAAGTGGTGTTGTTGCCGCTGTATCTAAAAAATTACCCACATATGAACTATTAGTAAATTCAGTATGAATAATCTTTTTTTTACCTAAATGTCTTCCTTTCATTTCAATTACTTCACCACCGGCTCCTCTTTGAGCGATATGAGCCGATTGTATAGTTACTTGATCCCCTATATCAAGCGTTAATCCTGCTGAAACTCTATTGGTAAAGATTGCTGAATTAGTTTGAGCGAGATTACTCGCTGAATACTCTTCAGAATTAAGTCTATTCGCGTCTAATAAAATTGTCTGAACATATGGTTCCGCAGAGGACATTATATTAAGAAACAATAAATAAAATATTTTTTATGAATTTATTGTTATTAAAGAAAATTTAAGTATTGCCTTTGGCTTAAAGGAGGGTTGTAGTAACAAATCCCGCCTGTAATACTGTAACCTTAGCAAGTTCTAACCACGCTCGTTGAGTGTAAAGACCTCCTCCGTCGTCGAGACCTTCATATTTAGTGAAATATTCAATACCTCTGCTATTAATCCTTTCATTGCGATTGAGACGATATGCTAACCAATTGAAGCGACCAAGAATACCTCCTTCGTCAGCAGCGTCTCCTTTATCTTGCTCGTATTTCATAAAACTATCTTCCGTTAATGCTACACCCTCAGCAGAATACTCTTCACGAGTTACAAAAGGCACCATACCCTCTGCCTGTGCCGTATTATGGAAATGACGGGCAGGATTTACAACGTCAATTGGATAGAGGAATCTATCGTTGTATTTAACATTCGTAGTTATTGAACCATTGAATTTTGTAGCAGTAGGAGCCTGACCGAATTCATAATGAGCCTCTGGAGACATTGAATGATATTGATTGGTAATTGTGCCTCCCCCAGAGCCGTCTGCCTGAAGACCAGTAATAACCTTAGTTACTATACGACCCGCACCACCAAGATTTCTTATTTGAGTGGTTCCGCTAGTGGAGGTAGCGGATACCGAAACCTTAGAATGACGATAATCAAAGTGATTGATAGTAATTTCAGGGTTCTGAACTGCGTAGGTAGACATCATTTCCTGTGGGTAGTAGATATAATCAGCGATAAATTTAACTTCATCAGTATTAATCGCATAAGTAGCAGTAGCACCACCACCAGCGAAACAAGCACGATCGTCCTGAACTGGCTCAAAAGTCAATTCAATGGATACCTGCTCCTGCATCATATATAAGGGAAGCTGAGTCTGTTTCAACATTGGGAAGAGATCACTTAAAGCAATCTGGAATTGAGGATTATTTTTAATATTCGCCCAATCGTGAACTCTTAGATCAGGATCGTCCCCGCCATAGGAACTATTGTATTCTTTACCATTTGAAAGACCATATGTAAATGCTCGTGTATCATTATCAGCACCACCCGTAGTGGTATCCGCATCCGAATATCGGAACTCGTGAGCAATAACCTTAGCAGATAATACTTGTTCTCTTTCTAACTGGTGTTCGTTCGACAGGAACATTTGTTTGTATGCCGATAGGTAATTATATCCATCAATCTCTTGAAGAGTTTTAGTTCCTACCTTCAGAGCAGCACGAGAAATTAGAGAATGAACTCCAACAGTAGGAGGATAGAAACGATCATTGGCGTCGGGGGCGGTGACTTCAAGAGTTATTTTTGAATGAGAATGCAGGATACCCTTGTTCAAGAGAGTAAAACGAACAAAAGAATCACTTTTTACTACTGGATCAGTGATACTCGTTTCAACATCAGTAGCAGTTGTAGTATCCATAGGAGATACTCTTAGCAAATTGGGAACCTGAGCCCCAACAGGAGCTCTTTCAACCATAGTTGTCTGCGGTTCTTGGCCGTCGGAAGGAGACATGTCAGTATTCATACTTTATAATGATTCAAATAAAAAAATAAGAATAAAAAAAATTAATTTAAATTTATTCTGATAATGAAGCAATCAAGACGTCATTCTCCTGATATCCATTTAAATAAGAAAATTCATAATTTGGATTTATTTCTAATATTTTATTTTTTAATTCACTTTCAAAATTAGCATTATTATACCGTTGATCTCCCCATATACAACCTCTAATAATTCTTACGTCGTCAATCATAATTATATGATTCTTACTTTCTAATTCTTTAATAGCAGTTAATTCTTCAACTAAAGGACAACCATGTCCCGAGCCGTGACTATCAAGGAAAAATAAAATCTTATCATTTTTATCAATTGAAAGATCTTGTAAATAATTATTTAAATTTTTACTATCTCCTTCAAAGAGAAATAATTTATCATTTTTTATTTCTTCAATAAATTTTTCTTTAGCTAGATTAATGAATTTATTATTTATTTCAACAGAAGCACATTTATCAAAATTCAGTTTTAATGCTTGACAAAGTGAAGTTTCTTCTGTCACTACATTCCAAAGACCAGTTTCAAAATAAATATTACAATTGTAATCATTCCTTACTTTATTTAAATCAAAACAAATCGGCATTATATAATCTTAAAAGATTTTTTTTTTTATGAATTTAACAAACACAGGTTTAGGATTCTGTATGGTTTTTAATTCTCTAATAACACTTAAAAAATCTCTGTCTATGTATTGGCGATAAAAATTACATTTTCCACAAAGAGTGTGTCTGTAATAACCAGTAATATGATTATGATCCGCACACTTCTTATCGGGACCAGTCCTGCTACCAACTATTAATTTAACAGAGCAAACTTCGCAATTATCAATATTATCATATTTTTCAAATACTTCTTCAAGATCTCCTTTAAAACCCTGATTTTTAAAAGATCTTAATTTCTTTTCCTTGTATGATAAACTTTTATATTTTCTTTTACTTTCTGTCTTTATCCTTTCTTTATTTTTTTCATACCACTCCTTTTTCTCTTGTTTTCTCTTTACTGGATCCTTGTAAGGCATTCGGGTTCAAATAAATTACTCCCGTTATCTTTAAATCAATTTAAGACCTGAATTCCTTGTGCTCCGAAAACCAAAGTTTGTTTATTATGTACGAAAACAAAGAAGGCTTGAGGAGAATCGGTCGTGAGTTCCAAATTCATGTTTATGCCGAAATTGACGTTGCGATAATCTACCCCTTGATCAGAGATCGTGTCGAGAGCAACTCCTACACCATATCCACACCCACCGAAAGCGAAATCCTTATCAAAACGAGCAGAATCACTTAGACGAACATTCTGAGGATTAAGGGAAGTCCTTGTATTATCGGCGAACTTCTGAATAGCATTAACAAAGTGGTGATAAATTTCAGAATCAGCAATCTTATTACCACTATCGTCTTGCTGTAAAGTATTGATATTGTAATCAACTGGGAACTTGGTTCCGTTTCTTGTGAAGAATAATTCCTTAATATCAGCACTTGAACCATCAGAATTAGTAGGATACAGAGTTGCTAAACCATCAAAAGTTAAGTTATTAATATGTGCCGCAGGAACAATATTAGCAAATACACCAAGAACTCTTGATAGACCTAACTGGAAATTAATAATACCATTTGCTGAATTAATTGTCTGGTAGTATGAGTTAATGGAATTGTATTCATAGGTTCCCGACTGCTGACCCTTCATATTCTGCAATGCTTCCGAATCAGGTTCCATTAGTTCAGCAACTAAAGAAACGTCGCTAAATTCATAGAAACTATCTGTATATGAGGCACTATCAGCGTCTGCTGAAGTGTGGAAGACCTGTGAGTCCGGACATAAATGAAGTTCTACAAGGAGACCACCGACTGCTTCAGGTAGAAGTGGGATTGGTTCTCCACCATTTAAGAGACCACAAGGGAGACTCATACAGAAATGATTCTGTGTCGAAGAAGACGAAGGAATATTTACAACCGATTGCTGTTGAGCCGCATAGTTAGGAAGAATTAATGCCGATTCATTTAGGTGACCAATACCATCTTGTTTGCTCGTGGTGACTGGAAGGTAGGAAGCAAGGAAACGATTGTAATGACGAATTGATTCAATTGTTTGACCCGTTCGCTGACTCTTAATAGTAAGAGTATCAATACACGAATATACTCCTAATTTTTCACTCATAGCAAGACTTGATACATCAGATACAGAAGAAGATCCTGATTTAAGTAAAGCCCTGAACTTACCAGTGAATCTTACAGAGTTACCAATAAGTAATCTGTCCTGCTCACCGATAATAAATTGAATTACGGGATTTCCGTTCTTGAAACTGATAGAGCCATTGGCTGTTACGTTTGAGGGGACAATTTCTATATTCATATTTGAGACACTCATATTTATAATATGATTGTTAAAAAAAATTGAATTTAAAAATTAAAATTTATAGTTGGTCTATCTTTTATATTTGGACTGAAAGACCTCCATTCTTGATTTCTAATCTACGAAGGTGAGAGACAAAGTTATTCCAAAGTTTAGGTTTAGTTTGAGGATTTCCAGCCGAGGTATATTCCAATTGAAGGACAAAATCCTTGCCACGAGTATCATAAACCGCATTCTTACCCAGTGCGAGAGCACGACCAATAAAGAAATTATCTTGGAAGGAAAGGAAGGACATTGGTTCAATATCCGCCATGGCGAGTGCTTTCTCAGCTTCAATCGTCCAATACTGCGATACAGAGTTCTTAGCGGCAATCTTGGAAGTATCAACCTTACGATTAGGATTAATCTTTCCATCATAGATAAACTGATACTCCTGTAGACCATCACAGATTCCAACAATTGCAGATCTCTGAGAACGATTAACAAGATCTTCCGAGGCTTCATTGATCAAGTATGTAGCAGAAGCGGATAGTAATTGTTTCGTGCTGTATTGGGTTGCGTCTGTGGGGATACATAAGACTGAAGTCGCCCTTGATTCAATTAGAGGGAGGCGAATGTTAGCAACATTATCACCAACTAACTGAGAATATCTGTAGTTTGTAAAGGAACGATAATCATAGTTAATAGTTCCACCCTCCTTCATCATAGCCATCATACTTGCTTCATAACCATCAGGAACACTAATCTGTCGAACGATCATTTCAACATTAGATACTTGATAACTTGCTGGATAATCACTGATATCACTTGAATCAGGATTGAAAGACATTAAATGATATTGTTTTCCGGGACCTCCCGCACCAGTCCAGGTCTCGCCAGTTGTATTTGTAATTGCCGCAAATAGTGTCACCTTAGTTTTACTTATTCCAACACTGGCTCCTGTCACTTGTTCTATTTGTTTAATTCTTCCTATTGAACCATTTACCGATGCATTATCACCCGATACGAATGTAACCTTTTCACCCACCGCGAAAGGGAATGTAGCAACAGAGCTCTGATTATTATCGTGGGTAAAGAAGAATGTATCACTAGTAGCGGCATTCGCAAAAGATCCACTTGTAGCACGAGCTGCGTCCGAACCATTAATAGAATGATATACTGGATTTAACCTGAGACGTCTGTAGCGATTAGTGCTATCAAGAGTTCTAAAGACCTTCTTAGCGTCTTGAAGTAAAATTTCTACAAATAGACCATCCGTTAAAAGACTGGGGAATACAGCCTCATTACGGAAAAGTCCTGTATTCAAATGAAGTTCTCCCTTTACTTTTTGGAAAGTGTAGGTTCCGTCAGTGCTTGTAGCGAAAGAAGTTGATAGGACAGGATTTCCTTCAACCTTTGTGAAATAAGGATTACTAAAACAATTACCCTGAATAGTTTTAGTTGTTCCTAAAGTTCCACGACAAGCGGGATCATATGTAGTTGCCCCTTCACCAAGAGCACGTTTCGCCCTCTGACTTTCATTCGTTTCATAATCAAATCTAAGAGCAGTCAAAATGTCATAGCCCTCTATCTCCTCGAGAAGTGCGGTTTTTCGCCCAGAAAACAGGCGAACGGATCTGATTAAACTATGTAATCCCGTCTCTGCGTCTAACTGAAGTTTCTGAACTCCATTAGTAGTATTAACTGTGGGTACAGAGATCTCCACATCCATTTTCAATTTAGACTGCGATAGATCCACGAACTTACTTGTTGGGGGGATATATAATTCAATACGACCCCCAGGATTGTAATTTAGCCCATTCTCACTTGGAACTGAAACTTCTGTTTGACCAACTTTAATCTTATCAGAAGAAGTAAAAAAACCACTCATATTTATAATTATAATACTTAAAAAAAAATAAAACTCTTAATTTAAAAAGTTGAAGATCCTGTAATACTTGCCTTTGCCGAAATAGGTGCCGAAGCAACTAAACCTAAGGAAGAAAAGGCTGGAGTAACCTTTGTAGCAGTGAGTTTAGGAGGAGTAGGTGCTGTGGAGTCATCATCTTTTTTATCCATATCTGCCTTAATATCATTGTATGCTTCTTCGACACCACCAATCGCAGAAAGAACACCACCAACAACTTCAAGAGGAGGGAAGATTGTTCCAACTACATCTGCGGCGGCACCAATCTCTTGTAATTTATCTGCCTGGGTTTCCCCACTGAAGAAATTTTTTCCGTCTGCTAAATTTTCAAATCCTTTCCCAATAGATACAACACCACCAAAATCACCTAATGCCTTCCCACCAATCTCTGATACTGCTGTGAGACCAGCCTCACCAAGTTTAGCACCTCCAACTAATTTAAGACCTCCTTTAATTAATTTAGAACCTAAACCTGAACTTTCAATTGTATCTCCTGCTGCTTCACTTGCTTCTCCTGCTACTTTACCCCCTTGTTCTAAATCATTGGTAACGGATTCACCCTCACCAACAACTCTACCATCCGCACCAACTTCTGTAGGTTGAACTCTTGGAACAGGTTTAGGTGGAGGTTCACCTTTTACAATTGATCGGGCGGTGCTTCCAATAGTTTGTAATCTTCCTTTTGTGCTATCAACCATATATCCTGCTAAACCCGCATTTTTAATTCCTGAAGTCATTTCAACAGTTCCAGCAAGAGCACCAAGAGCAGTCTTTCCGTCAAGGAAAGTTGCCTTAGCGGCGTCCTCTTTTTCTTTTAAAGAGTCGTCAGCAATAGTATTTTTTTGTTGCTTTACTTCTGCATCAAACTTATCTTGCTTTTTTTGATTCGCAAGGAGAATACCATCATTTAAATTTTTAGTCCGAGCATTAAAGGCTGAACCCTGTGAAAGAGCATTAGAATAACCATACAAATCCATATTTATAAATAATCAGTTATTTTAATTTTACTCAGGTATTTTATTTTTTATTTCACCACCGAACATTAAACGATCTCCTTCTGCTAGTTGTTCCTCAAAGTTTCTAAATGCTCTGGCTGGATTACTTTGAAGATCTAAATATAAGAAATCATACCTTTGTTCAGTTGCTTTATGATAAATTTTTCTGAAGTTATCGTCGCCACCCAGCATCCCTGAAAACTCTAAACTGATCTTATCAAGTTCCGACATATTTTGTAAATTTCCACAGATAAAAGCATTTGTATTATTTCTAATAGTTGGTCCTACAGCCTTGAATGACTGAACTGAAACTGCTAATAATCCTACTCCGTAGTGTCTTGATCTTGTAACTAAATGGTTAAGGTAAGAGTTCCTTTTCACTGAACCGAGGATATCGTCGAATATCATTCCAATGAATGGTCTTTCATCTTTATCAAATGATTTCTGTTGTTCTATGATTCCTGCTAAAACAGAATCATCATAACCAGTATAACAATCACAACTCTCTCTAAGAAATCTTGAGGTTATATCCTGATCTATTGTATTACTCATTATGGTTACATTATCCATTGCCCCTTTATAAAAGTCGTCTCTGAGAAGTAAATTACTGAGGATTGTGCTTTTTCCGCTCTTAGTCGGCATAACTAAGGTCATAATACAAGGGAGTTCAGGTAGATTAGGGTGAGTAATCTTACGAGGTTTCTCTTTTGGGGGATCTTTAACAGGAAATATCTGTGGCGGAGGTTTTGCTTCCATATTTATATTAATACTTTTTTTTTTATTTTAATTAAGCGAAATATTGCCTCCACGGATCAGGTTGAGACTGAGGTTGAATTGCCTGTTGAAGGGTTCTATGCATCTGTTTCTCCCTTGCTTCTGCGATTTCCCTTTTCTTCTTTTCTTCTTTTTCTTTTTTTCTTATAGTTTCATAGGAAGCAATTGCTGAAAACATTGCTTTTTCCATATCTTCTCTTGTAAATCCAGTCTGGGGTTGAGGATGAACTTTAGGCATCACGGGTTCATTTACATTATTTATCTTTTCGTGTCTTTGTTGTGCTTCCTTTTTCTGTTTAGCAAGAAGTCTTTCTTCTGCTTTTCTTATACGAGCTTCTTCTTTTTCTTCTTCCTTTTTAATTTTTTCTTGTGCTTTCAATTCACGTTCCTTAGCTCTCTTTTCAGATGCTATCTGTCTAATCCTTGCTAGATGATCTTTCTGTTTTTGAGACATAGGAGCCTTCCTTGTATACTTTCTTTTTCCAGTGGGTTTAAATTCCAATTCTTGTTGGGGGGATGGACAGGGTTCTTCGTTAGGATCTCCTTCTTCTTCTTCTTGTGGTTTTATTGGTTTTACCTTAGGCACCGAAGGAGTAGGAGGTTCTCCAAAAACATCTTCTTCTTCAGGGATAACTCTTTCAGTTACTTCAATTAAAGGTGAGTTATCGTCGACAGAATCAATTGTATCTTCTTGGATTTGGTCAATGATATCCTTATCACTTGGCTTACCAGTATCAGGGATAACTTCATTTGGTTGTGGTTCTTTTTCAGGCATTTGTATTTTCGGCATTATTTTATCCATTATAAAGAGAACAAATAAAATAATTATTAAAAGATAGACTTATTGAAATAAAAGATAGAAAGATATGTATTTATAATTTAGGGCGGATCATAAATACTACTTCGGTTGAACCTGTGAGATCTTTTGCGAATGTTTCGTCCTTACGAACTAAATGAATGTCTAAATCAGTGAGTCTTACTGGAGCAGCATTCTTTAAATCAATAAAAGACTTATCATTATTCTGAAAATACAAAGCACCAGTTTCCGCACCACTATTATCAAAACGAGGAATTTGAAATAAGATCTTTGAAGGATTACCAGTATTGAAATTATATGTTTCGTGAGTCAGAGTTGGAACTCTAATGAAAGTTGATTGCTGACTTGAAAGACTTGGTTTCGCTGTGCTTGTAAAGGAAGCCCCAACGTAGCCAACAGTATCCAACATTCCACTACTATCATTAATAGAGAAAGGAGTGAAACCAAGAACCATTGTTGAGTTCGGTTGCCATACTTCAATTCTTGTATCCATATAACGACTATTCTTACCCATAATAAAAATATTTTCATAATCCGACATTATACCCTGAGCACCAACACCTTTGTAATTTCTTATAGTTGAATCAGGGATCGCAGTTCCGTCCGCCATTGCTTTAAAGATATCCCTATCGTATACATCCATATCCCAATCAACAGCATTATTAAATGGAGGTAGTGGAACTGAATCACTTCCAACCATGTTCGCTTGTGTTTGAGTAGCACCTCTTCCGTCTATGAATACTGGTATTTTAGTTCTTGTTATCCAAGAGTTTTCAGGAAAGTTATTTTTTATTGTTGAAGAGGTTCTACATTCATAAGTATCAACAGTAACGTTAGTTCCGAGATCATTCATATAAACTGTTGGATACATTTTCCAATTAGAAATTGAAGTAGGCATAGGAAGTTGTCCTTTAAATGAAGCACTATTAAACTTAGTTACTTCAACCATTGTCTTTCCACTTATGGAAATCTTAACTTTTTCATTCTGAACTTCAAAGGTAATATCTCCCATTGAAGCCGAGGCAATAGGAGTTCCTGTAGCGAAAGAAGAATTATCACCATTATTTATCCCGTTAGCAGTATTATTTTTCTGATAATATACAACTTCACTCATTCTCCCTAAACCATCAACATCACTTGTATAATTATAAATTCTTATATCTGTTCCGTCATTCTCCACACAATAATCCATATAAACTTCACCATATTGTCCTCTACCGGAACCCTCTATTGCTAAACTGAATGGGTGATCAGTATCAGGTCCTGCCTCTCTCATATCTCTACCATCCCAACCCTGAATATCTCCATCCATATCAGTGCAATAAGGTCTTGAAAGACCAAGAATAACTAAGTCTCCCCCAAAACCAGTGTATTTAAGTTCTCCACCTCTCAGTGAAATCGGTCCCCCCTGTGTTCCTTGAGGTAATAACTGAACAAAACAATCGTCCGCAAGAGAGGATATCTCTGTTCCGTCCCAAGTCGCACCAACTCCTGAAATTTCTTGAAGTAATGTAGCAGCAGGGGGAACTGTGTTTGCCGCTGCTGCGGTGTTTTGTGGGATCTTATATTCAAATCCATTGAATAAACCATTTCCGTCTGTTGAAATATTAACTTCAATATTTACTGAATCAATATCAGGATGGAACGAGTAAGCAGATTGAAGGACTTCTTTAAATTCATCAGCGAAATCTTGAGGGGACTTTGATCCAAGGATTTCATTTCTTGCTGGAATAAAATATGAAGTTTGATCTTCATACGATGCATTTGAAGTTAGTCTCTCACCGAACCAAAAATTAGTTGAAATACTATTCCCATAATCTAACATAGGAACCCTTTGGATTTTAACACTCTCAACTGCTACTTCACTATTTGGAGGAATAGTTAATGGATTTTTAATATTATTCCTATACTGATAAGGAACTGCGACTCCCACTTGATTAGTTTCATCTTTTTCGGCAGAGGAAGTAATAACTAGACTCATTTATAATTATACAGGTTAAAAAAAAAATCAATGTAAAAATTAAAAGTATGGTTAAGAAAGCTAAAGGAACGAAACATAAACGAAAGAAATTGAAATCCAATACCATTAAACTTCCTGATACATCACGTGGTAAGGATAGTAAATCTTATCAGACAGGGAAAGAGTTACGAGTAGATAAAGAGTTAGACAAGAAAAAAGATGTGAAAGAAAAAGATGTATTTGACTTTTCATATAAAAAATAAAATATAATATTATTTATTGTTT
>TARA_R100000654_G_scaffold7218_1_pt1 | contig 13797 bp, 24 predicted proteins | sample TARA_R100000654 | Tara Oceans TARA_R100000654 (sample SAMEA2622473) | marine metagenome | biome: marine biome (ENVO:00000447); feature: surface water layer (ENVO:00002042); material: "saline water (ENVO:00002010), including plankton (ENVO:xxxxxxxx)" | depth 5 m
ACGTATGTACGGAGCTTTGGGTGTTGATAATATTGAGTCTCTACTAGCACCACCTATAGATACTACAGAAAGACCAATAGATGCGGGTCTTGAAAACAGTGGTTTTTTGATGGGTCAGGTTGCGAAAGCTTATCAAGGTCAAAACCATGCGGCTCACGTAGAAACTCACAGAGCTTTATTTTTAACACAAGTTGTTAAAGAAAACGCTCAAATACAAAGTTTGATTATCAGTCATGTAATGCAGCATCTACAATTTTTAGCATCTGAGATAGCTCAACAGCAAATACCGCCTGAGTTGGTGGAAAGAATTAATCAAATACAACAAACATTAGGTCAGATGCCGATAGATCAACAACAACAAGCAGCTCAAGATATACAAATTTTGCTGGAACAATTTACCTCACCGATCATGGCTCAACTTAGCCAAGAGTTTTTACAGTCAATCGGACAAGGCGCAGAAGATCCTTTGGTTGAAATTAGAAAAACTGAATTAGAGTTGCGCGATAAGCAGATAGATCAAGATCAACAGCAATTTGAATCTAAACAAAATCAACGCGCCCAAGAAAAATTACTAGAAAATGAAATACTTAAAAAACGTATAGATGTGCAAAAAGATACAGCCGATGATAAACTCGATCTTGCTAGTAAAAGATTAGAACAGCAAGCAAACTTAAAACTTCTTGAATTAGAGCAAAAGATGAGAGGCTAGGCTAGGAGAGAAACATGACAACAAGCTATAAGTTAGAAGCTATAAAAGCTTTGAAGGCAAGAAAAAAATTAGAACATGAGGCTGAAGCACAGGCATTGTCAGAAAAATTAGCTGAACAAGCAAAAGCTGATGCTGAAAATGCAGCAAGAATTGAAAAAAAACTTAAATTAATAGCAAGCGGTGAGTCTGCACCTGCTGAAAAACAAACAAAACCCGTTGCTAAGAAAAAAGTAACCAAAAAGACAGCCAGTAAAAAAGTAGCAAAGAAAGCTGGTCGTCCATCAAAGAAAAAGGCATAAATATGGAAGGTTATACAAAATATCAATCTAAGAAGAAAACCATTAGAGAAGTCACACCAAGAGTTAATAATCCAGAGATTATCGTCAATAGCGTTGTAAAAAATGCTGGTGTTGAACAAATTGTTGACATGAAAGGCAAAGGCGCAGCAACAAAAGGCTTGAAGTTTAAAGTAAGAGCGTGATAGACGACATAACCCTATACGATAAATTAAAAAATGTTATCAGAGAACGCGAGTCTCAGATACAAGAAACACTTATGTCTGGTGCATTAGAAAGTATAGAACATTATAAATTTTTGCAAGGAGAGCTATCTGCGTTATACTATATCGAATCGGAGATAAAAGAGTACAACAAGGAAATATAGCGGATGTCTGAAACAGCAAAAAAAGTAGCTACAGATGCTTATGTAGAAGCAGATGACAGGGTTCTCGATCCAACTTTACTAGATAAATCAATTTTAGAAAGGATGCCACAACCGACAGGTTGGAGAATCTTAGTTCTGCCTTATGGTGGCAAACAAAAATCCAAAGGCGGTATTATTTTAACAAATGAAACTGTTGAAAGAGAAAGCCTTGCAACCGTGGTTGCTTACGTTGTGAAAATGGGACCGCAATGTTATAACGACACAAACCGTTTTGGATCAACCCCTTGGTGTCAAGAAAAACAATGGGTGTTGATAGGTCGCTATGCTGGTTCACGCTTTAAGCTAGAAGATGGAGCTGAAGTAAGAATTATCAATGACGATGAAGTTATAGCAACAATCCTTGATCCTGATGATATAATGAGTGTGTAAAAATGATAGAAAAAACTGAAAATCAAGAAACACCAGAAGAACAGATTGAAGTAAATATTCAAGATGATGCTGTTGTTGAAGCTAACACAGATTCAAAAGTTGCTAGTTCTGATGAAGAATTAGAAAATTATACAAAGGGTGTAAGTAAACGGATAAACAAGAAAAATGCTCAAATCAAAGCTGCTGAAGAAAGAGCCGCACATTTTGAGCAAATTGTTCGTCAACAACAAGAGCAACTATCAACATTAACTAAAAATCAACAAGCCCAACAAGCCACAGTATTACAAAAGGAAGAAGAAGCTCTTGAAGTAAAAGAAAGGGAGGCTGCTGATCTTTACAAAAGAGCTGTAGAAGCTGGTGACGCTGATTTAATGAGTAAAGCAGATGATCTCAAAGGCGATCTAAGGATTCAGAAAGAAAAGATTGCTGTTGCAAAGCGCAAAACAGAGCAAAATCAGACTCAAGAAGTGCAACAAGTAGACCCTGCTACTTATCAAGAACAACCGCAACAACCTCAACAACAAGCACAGCCTACAAAAGAAGCACTAAATTGGTATGAAAATAATAAATGGTACGGTGATCAAGACGATCCGACCAGTATGGAAGCAACTCAGTTTGCTTTCTTTCAACATAACATGCTTATTAATGAAGGTTACGAAGCAGACTCAGATGAGTATTATGGCGAATTAAATAACAGAATTTATAAAGTATACCCTCAGTTGCAATCTGCAAGTGAGACTGACGATCAAAAGGATAATAGACCCTCCGTGCAAAGAGTCGCATCCGCTTCCGTTGGAAGTCGTCAACAAACACGTAGTAAAAAGAACGGCGTAACTTTCTCGAAATCAGAAGTCGAGCGCCTTCGTGGGTTAAAACCTCATAACATGTCAGAATCAGACTGGTTAAAAAGGGTAGCCCAAGAGAAGCAAAAAATAGCTCAAAGGGAGGCAATGTAATGACAACTGAAAAGAAAGTAGCGAATCGAAACTCACGTGAATCCGAAGCTCACGATAATCAACTTCGTAGTAAACCTTGGAGGCCAGTTAGAAACCTAGAAGCTCCACCTCCACCGCCAGGTATGACTTATCGGTGGATTAGGAGTGCAATGCTCGGTGAAGAAGATCGCTCTAACGTATCAAGACGTGTCCGTGAAGGATGGGAGCTTGTTAAATTAGAGGAACTTCCATCCGAATGGCAGCACATGTCAACCGTTGCAGTAGGTAAATCATCTGGCATCATTAATAATGAAGGTTTAATTTTGGGTAAAATGCCTACGGAGATGGTTGAACAACGTAATGCTTACTATCAAAAGAAAAACGTAGATCAGGTCGAAGCTTTGGATAACACTGTTTTCAATGATTCACGAAAAGATGGACGATACGTTAAATACGATCCTCAAAGGGATACCAAAGTTACCTTCGGTAAACAATAATTTAGGAGTGTAACAATGGCTAATAAAGATGCCGCTTTTGGCATGAAACCAGTCAAGATGATTGGTGGATCGCCATACACCGGAGGCGTGAGTCGATATCGCATAGCTGCTAACTATGGTACAGCAATATTTCAAGGCGATATGGTGGCTCAGGTCACAGGTGGGACAATCGAAGTACACGCCGACGGCGGAACTGTGCCGATCGTTGGAGTTTTTAACGGTTGTAGCTTTACAGACCCCACAACTGGTGAACAAGTATTTAGCAATCATTATCCTGCATCTACAAATGCAAGTGACATCATTGCTTTTATCATTGACGATCCAAATGTCGTATTTGAGATACAGGCCGATAGTGCCTTCCCTATTGCAGACTTATTTGGCAATTTCGACGTTGTGTATACAACTGCTGGAAGCACGGCAACTGGAATTTCAGGAGCCGAGTTAAAAGTAGCTGACGGTGGAACTGGAACAACATTGTCTATTAAGGCAATCGACATTTCAGAAGATCCTGATAACAATGATGTTTCGTCTGCAAATACAAATGTATATGTAGTAATTCAAAACCATGTATTCGGCGTTAAAGGCGCTGGGTTAGCTTAAAGGAGTTAATTTATGGCTATTTCAAGAGCGCAATTAGCTAAAGAGCTAGAACCAGGCTTAAACTCTCTTTTTGGTATGTCTTATGACAGCTACGGTGGTCAAGAATATGCAGATATTTTTGCAACCGAAGATTCACAAAGAGCGTTTGAAGAGGAAGTTCTTATTACAGGCTTTGGCAGCGCGCCAAATAAAACAGAAGGTGGATCAGTTGCCTTTGACAATGCTAACGAGGGCTTCACGGCCCGCTACACACATGATACTGTAGCGTTGGCTTTCGCACTTAATAATTTCTGTGGGTGCGCTGCGTAGGAATACGCAGGACATAAGATGGTGAATTCAGGGAACATCTCAATAGAGACAATCCTGAGCCAAGCCCGAAAGGGAAGGTGCAACGACTATTCCGAAAGGAAGTACACTCAAGCGAGTGGAAGCGCCATCCAACCAGAACGGTTGAAGATATAGTCTGATCTGCATGGTGACATGCAGCAGTCTTGGAAACAAGACGGGATCGAAAGTAGCGAATCGGTCTGAACATAAAAAGTCATTATAAATCAATGACTTATGGACAGAAGAAGCGATAGAAGATAATTTATATGATTCTTTAGGCAAACGGTATGTGAAAGCACTCGCAATGTCGATGGCACACACTAAGGAAGTGAAGGGAGCAGATGTACTTAACAATGCTTTTTCTTCATCTTTCACAGGTGGTGACGGCGTTTCGTTGATCAATACTTCTCATCCATTAGCAGGCGGCGGTACGGCCGCTAACAGAGCCACCACAATGGCCGATTTGAATGAGACAAGTCTTGAAGATAATCTGATTGACATTTCTACATTCACTGATGATCGAGGTCTTACTATCTCAGTACAAGCGACGAAACTTATTGTTCCGCCACAACTTGTATTTGTTGCAGATCGTATTCTCAACTCACCAGGTAGAACTGGCACAGCAGATAATGACTTGAACGCAATCAGAAACACAGGTGTTATTCCTGGTGGTTACAGTGTTAACCATTACTTGAATGATCCTGATGCTTACTTCTTGATGACAACTGTTACTGAAGCGGGAGAAGGTCTAAAGATGTTCCAAAGAACAGGTATGGAAACATCAATGGAGCCTGATTTCACAACAGGTAACATTCGTTATAAAGCGCGTGAGCGTTATAGCTTTGGTTTCTCTGATTGGAGAGGAATCTTTGGCTCGCAAGGTGCATAAATGAACCAACAGTAGGGTTTATTACTCAACTACTGATGAAAGGGAGCTTCGGCTCCCTTTTTTTATCTAAATAAATATTTACAAAAACTTGCACAAATATATCAATAAAGATAGATTTAATTTATGAAATTAAATTTAGATTGGTCAGAAAAAAAAATACACACAGACGGACGTTTTATCCAAACTGCCTTACCCACATCTGAATTTTGGCAATCGTGGAGAGAAAACAAACAAAAAATCAAGTCTGCTGGCTATTCTGTAATAAAATTTGATGAAACATGGTTTGTAACTCGTTTTTTTGAAAACAAACAAGCTATTGCTGACTCTCAGGCTATAAATGCAGACATAAATATACCCGTACCAGATGGATTATCTTACTTACCGTACCAAAAAGCAGGCATAGCTTATGCAGTGCAAAGACAATCTACGTTGATTGCAGATGAAATGGGTCTGGGTAAAACCATTCAAGCCATTGGTGTAATCAATGCTATCAAACCAAAGAGTGTGTTAGTCATTTGTCCAGCATCTATCAAGATAAACTGGAAAAATGAGATGACTAAATGGCTAGTCTCTGAACGTGAGATACACGTTGTAGAAGGTGGATCAGATGAAATACCAGATAGTTCAGATACCATTATTATTAATTACGACATTTTGACCAAGCATAAAGAAACTATTTACAACCGCTTTTGGGATGTTGTCATTATGGACGAAGCTCATTACATCAAGAATCCAAAAGCTAAGAGAACAAAGGTTGCTGTAGGTGTTAAATCTCAACGTAAGATAGTGCTAACTGGTACGCCCATAACTAACAGACCGATTGAGTTACAACCGATTGCTGGTTATCTTGACCCTGAAACATTTGGTAATTTCTTCAGATTTGCACACAAATATGCAGGCGCATACAAAGATAAGTTCGGTTGGCATTACGATGGCGCTTCTAATTTAGATGAATTACAAAGATTATTGCGTCAATCCTTTATGATTCGTAGAAAAAAAGACGAAGTATTAAAAGAATTACCTCAAAAAATAAGACAAACAATATTACTGCCAAGCAACAAATATAAGAATGAAATAAAAAAAGAGTTTGCATCATTAGCTGATGCAGCTAAAGAAACTCAAACAAAAGACATAGATTTTGAAAAGATGTCTGAAGTAAGACATGAAACTGCACTAAAAAAAGTGCCTGATATAGTCGATCATCTCACTGATATAAATCATCAAGTAGTGGTTATGGCTCATCACAAAAATGTTGTAGATGGCATAAAACAAGGGCTTGAAGCCATAGGTAAAAAGGTTGTCACGTTAACAGGAGACTGCAATCAAACTCATAGGCAAAAATCCGTGGATACATTTCAGGCTGGAAAAGCAGATGTTTTTATAGGCACTATTGGCGCTGCGGGTGTTGGAATAACACTAACCAAAGCGAGTCATGTGGTTTTTGCAGAGTTGGATTGGGTTCCTGGCAATATGTCACAGGCAGAGGATAGATGTCATAGGATAGGACAAGATAACTCTGTTTTAGTGCAACATTTAGTGGTAGATGGATCAATCGACGCTAGGCTTGCAAAGGTTTTGGTTAAAAAACAAAAAGTGTTAGATAAAACTTTAGATAATTTGGTATACTGATTTGGTCTTTATGGCAATCAGATAGGCTGATTGCTGGTCTAACTTAGGAGGACTGTAAATGACAACACACTTTACAAGCGGAGTTACCAATGTTGGAGCAGATTCAACATTAGGTAAACTAAAAGCACCTGCACCGCACAAATATCATACTTACTTTAATGATTTTGATACTTATCTAGCAAGTGATTGGACGATCACAACAACCGAAGGTGGATCAGGCGATGCCTCTGAAGCTTTAGCAGACGGTGACGGTGGTTTACTTTTAATTACCAATGACGATGCTGATAACGATAATGACTTTTTGCAGCTAGTAAAAGAAGGTTTTAAGTACGAAACTAGCAAACAGTTGGCTTTCAACATCAGATTTAAAACTAATGATGCAACTCAAACTGATATCGTTGCTGGCTTACAGCTCACGGATACATCTCCATTAGATGTAACCGATGGTATCTTTTTCTTGAAAGAAGATGGAGCTGCTACAATTAGCTTTATCGTAGAAAAAGACAGCACTCAATCAACATTAACTTTGCCTAATTCTTTGGCTGATGACACTTTCATGACGCTTGGTTTTGTTTACGAGCCAAAAGATCAGAAGTTTCACGTTTTCCAAAACAATGTTTTGGCTGGCACTGTAGTTAGCACTAATGCACCTGATAACGAAGAGTTAACAGTTTCATTTGGCATACAAAATGGTGCTGCTGCTGCAAAAACTTTGACTGTTGATTATATCGGAGCAAGTAAAGAGCGCACAGCTACCACTGAACTTTAGGAGGTGACACATGGCTGATGCAGTAGCGACACAAACTATTCAAGACGGCGAAAGAAACGTCGTCATGCGGTTTACCAACGTGTCTGACGGCACTGGCGAGTCAGCAGTAAAAAAGGTAGATGTATCTGCTTTGGCTGCAAACTCAGCCGGACAAGCTTGCACTGAGGTTCACATCCAAAGAATTTATTGGATGACGGTCGGCATGTCAGTAAAATTAGAATTTGATGCAAGTACTAATGTCTTACTGACACATATACCAGCCGATGCAACTGGCGATGAATACTATGATAACTTTACTGCTATCCCAAATAATGCTGGTTCTGGCAAAACTGGAGACATTGATTTCACAACTGTGGGTCATTCCAGTGGAGACAGTTACACTATTATTTTGGAGATGATTAAGAGATACGATTAAAGGTTATGTAAATTATGTCACTTGGTAGTTCGTTTAAAGGAATAGATCAAAACTTCTCCAATATGGATGTAGGATTGCAAGGTCTTTTATCTAAATTTAGGTTTGATAAACAAGGCAGACCTATTTTAGATGTTAGTGGTAATATAAAATTATCCGAAGCAGGTCAAGCACAATTAGATAGACAAAAAGCTAGACCTAAAAGAAGGAGAGTTCTTTTACCAAGCACTCCACATCCATTTAGCGGCATAAGTAGTATTGCTATGAACATGGCTAGATCGCAAGGGTTAAACGGAGATAGCACACAAGCTTCTCCGTTTACCCCTAATTTAGGCGGTTTCGTACCCAAATTTAGATTGAAAGCTCAACCATCTACGTCTACACCAACCATGCCTATTTCACAAAGACAAGCTGGTATATTAAGTATTATGCCAAGAATGAATAGATTTGGTTCAGGTGAAACCGTAATGCAGGGGATGATGTAAACATGGCTAAAGAAAAATTAAACAAAGTAATTAAGGGCTTGAAAAAAGCAAGCAAGACACATGCACAACAAGCAAAAACTTTAAGCTCTATTAAAATGAAAAAAGGCGGTAGTGCTTCAAAGATACCAGATAATGTTGCAAATCCAGCGATATATCGCAAAGCCAAAGCAAAAATGAAACGAAAGTTCGATGTTACACCCTCAGCGTATAGTAGCGGGTATTTGGTTCAAGAGTACCAGCGCATGGGCGGCAAATATAAAGGTGCTAAGAAAGCTGAAGGTGGTGAGGTAAGTTTAAAACCAATACCTGAAGGAAATAAAGGTTTACCAAAATTACCTCAAAAAGTAAGAAACAAAATGGGTTTTATGGCGAAAGGCGGCAGCGTGGAGGTTCAAGCAAGGGGTTGTGGAGCTGTAATGAGTAACAAGCTTAAAAAAACAAGAGTGCCAAGAAGCTAATGCCTGCCAAACTAGCAACTATAAAAAAGAAAATTAAAGAAGGTAAACGCTTAGGATTCAGTGAGCGTGCGTCTGCAAAAGCAAGAGGTTTAATAAAAAGAGCAGACGGCACTAAACGAAAAAGTGCTAAATACAAAAAATGAAAAAGAAAAAAGACCCAAAGGTAGGTACAGGTAAAAAGCCAAAAGGTACGGGTAGAAGGCTTTACACCGATGAAAATCCTAAAGATACGGTTAGTATCAAATTTGCAACTATGAAAGATGCAGATAAAACCGTGAATAAAGTAAAAAGAATTAAAAAACCATTTGCAAGAAAAATACAAATACTTACAGTTGGCGAACAAAGAGCTAAAGTTATGGGTAAAACTGGTATAGCTAACGTGTTCAAAAGAGGTAAAGAGGCTATTAGGAGACAACATGGCAAAGCCTAAAGGTGGTCTTACTAAATGGTTTAAACAAAATTGGGTAGACATTGGCGCGCCAAAAAAAGGCGGTGGTTTTGCTAAATGCGGTCGCACTAAATTAAAAAAAGATATGAAAAGAAAGTATCCTAAATGTGTGCCAGCTGCAAAAGCAGCACAAATGTCAAAATCTCAAATAGAATCAGCCGTAAGGCGTAAACGAGCAAAAAAACAAGGTGTGGGTGGTAAACCAACAAACGTAAAAACCATACTCAAAAGTGGTGGTGGTAAAGTAATGAGACAATCAAACATGGGCTTGTTTGGTAGAGTCTGAGGAGCAAAAAAATGTTTAGAAGTACCAAAGGTTATTCAATGAATAAGAAATCCAAGGGTGGCGCAATAAAACGAAAATCTAAAGGAGGATCGTTAATGCGTAAATCTAAGGGTGGATCAATGATGAAGAAGTCTAAAGGAGGATCGTTAATGCGTAAATCTAAGGGCGGTTCTCTCATGAAAAAGTCTAAAGGCGGTTCTATGATGCGTAAATCAAAGGGCGGTTCTATGATGAAGAAGTCTAAAGGTGGAGCTATGATGCGCAAATCTAAAGGCGGTTCTCTTATGAAAAAATCAACAGGTGGTGCAATTACTGAAAAGGAAGCACTCAGCATAATTAATAAAGTGCTTAAAGAAACTGGAGCTGCTATCTCTGAAAAAGAAAAAGAAACTTTGAGAAAAGCTATTTCAACCAAACGTCCTATGCCTGGCAAAATATCAAGATTCTTAGGAAAAGCATCGCGAAGAAAAGATCCAAAAAATAGATCATTACCAAAGAAGTCTAAAGGTGGAGCAATCAAACGTAAGAGTAAAGGCGGTTCTCTACAACGTAAGAGTAAAGGTGGCTCTATGATGCGTAAAAGCAAGGGTGGCTCTATGAATAAAAGATCAAGGAAAATATAAAACCGGAGAAAAAATATGTACCTAATAAGTAATATCCCTCATTTCAAATGTTGGGTGAGGAGGGAATTTACTCACAATCATGAAGAATATCATGACGAGTATCTTCATGCGTTAGCTATAGCTGTAAATACTATCCCTGATAGGTCACTAAGCTTTCAAGTTGTATTTACAGGCTGTGAATCAGATTGCGAGGATTCGGATGAAGAAAATATACATGGAGGAGCTATGTGGGCTAGGATGCCAATACAAGGGTTGGTTTTTGACATGCCATTAGAGGATTTTCCAAAACCAATGGAAGATCATTTAGCCCAGCCTTGGGATTGTGAATCAAGGCATCATGCGGTGACTGTCATGGATCGTGTCAGTTCATCACCGTGGATTGCAAAGATAGATGGTGAATTTTATCAAGCTAAGTATTTATTTACGGTTGACTATACAGATTCAGATATTGCAGATGATCCTGCACAACATAAGCAAAGTCATGTATGCTATATAACTGAAGATTGTGAATGGAAAGGAAATATTGTTGCTTTACCTAACAACCGAGTAAGGGCAACATCTCCCGCACTATGGGTTACAGGTGAGGGCGCACCAGATTTCAAACCATCGCAATGGGCGCATAGTGCTGAAGGACATGAAAGTTATTTAGACCCAGCGATAACTTTTGATAATTTATATGAGGATTGAACATGGCTAAAATGACAGAAGCAGCTACAAAAAAGATGATCAAAGAGTTGAAAATGGCTTCTCGTTTACATGCAGGTCAAGCTGCACGGCTAGAAAAAACATTACAAAAACCAAAGAAAGCTAAAAAGTAATGGCACTTTCAGGCAGTAAAAATTTTGAACCAGATGTAGCTGAATATGTAGAAGAGGCTTTTGAGCGCTGTGGTTTAGAACTACGCACAGGCTATGATTTACGCTCTGCGAAAAGAAGCATCAACTTAATGTTAGCTGAGTGGGCTAATAGAGGTTTGAACCAGTGGACAATCAAAGAAAAAGACATAACTTTGGTTAAAGATACTAAGACCTACAACATAGACACCACTAACGCCACAGCACCGATTGATGTTTTAGATATTTACATTAGAGAAACCATTAATAATCAAACGACCGATTTTCCGCTTAACAAAATTAGTCGCGCAGAATACGCTAATCTCTCTACAAAAAGCACAACAGGAAAGCCAAACCAAGTTTTTGTTGACAAACAAACTACTCCTACAATAACTGTTTGGCCTGTTCCTGATAAAAATAGCACATACACAGTGCGCATGAACGTATTAACTAGAATGGATGATGCAGATGGCGCAACAGATACAGTAGATATGCCGTTTCGTTTTTTCCCATGTTTTACAGCAGGCTTGGCTTACTATATAAGCATGAAAAGAGCGCCAGATAAAACACCTATATTAAAGCAAATCTACGAAGAAGAGTTTACAAGAGCTTTATCACAAGATGAGCCAAGAACCTCCTTTAGGATTTCACCTCATTTAACCAGGTATAATCACCCGTAATGGTTGCAAAAAGAAAAAAACAAGTAAATCCTCCAGTGGGTACAAAAGCTCATAAAGCTAGGATGGAGAGACAGCGAGCAAGACGCGCTATGGATGCTAAAGCAAAAAAAAGCGGCGGTGATAAAAATAAAAACGGGATTGCAGACAAAAGAGAAAAAAAAGATATTTCTCATAAAAAAGCACTTTCAAGAGGTGGTACAAACAAAGACGGTTACAAACTTGAATCAAGAAGTAAAAATAGAAGTAGGAATTATAAGTAAAAAGGTTGATAAATGGCTTTTGCATCAGGAAAAGAGGCTTATGGTATTTGTGATATAACAGGATTTCGTTATAAGCGCAGAGAAATGAAGAAAACGTGGAATGGTTTGATAGTCGGACCAGATCAATTTTCTCCTAAACATCCTCAATTAGACCCAAAACCAAAGCCATCTGATCCACAGGCTATAAGAAATGCAAGACCTGATACAGCAGATGATAATAATTCTTTCGTATTGTATACAAATGTGGACAAAGGTATACTTGGAACTAAACTAGATACTTATGAAATTTCTGTAAGTGTAGGCGAGGTAACAATAACAACATCATGAGTTTTACGTTAGCGACTTTAAAAACTGCGATACAAGATTATTTAGAGTGTACAGAAAGCACTTTTGTTAATAATCTACCTACTTTTATACAAGAATCTGAATCTCGTATATTTAAACTTGTTCAGCTTCCAAAACAACGTAAAAACGTAACAGGCACGGTTTCTTCAAGTAATCGTTTTTTAGCAACGCCTAGTGATTTTTTTGCACCGTTTAGCTTGGCTGTTATATCAAGCAATACTTATCACTATTTAGATTACAAGCATCCTTCTTTTATTAAAGAATTTGCACCGAATACAACAACATCTGGTAGACCAAGATATTACTCTTTGTTCGATGACACGGCTTTTGAGCTATCACCTGTGCCAGATGCTAATTACGACATTGAACTACATTATTTACACAAACCAGCGTCCTTAACATCGGGTGCAGAAAGTGGAACTACATTTTTATCCACAGATTTTCCCGATGCCCTTTTATATGGCTCTCTTGCTGAGGCGGCAGTTTTCTTAAAAGAATCTCCAGATGTTATCGGAGTGCTAGAACAAAGATTTAAAGAAGCCATTGTTAGAATGAAGAATCTATCAGAGGGACGTGAAACTAGAGATGAATACAGATACGATTTGCTGAGAACCGGAGTCAGTTAAATGCAAAAAATTGAGTCGCTAGAAGGCGCTCACATAGCGATTGTTGCGTTGGGCAACTCTCAAGTAGATTATGCAATCGGCGCAGAAAACAGTATGCAATGGGATGAAGTGTGGACTGTAAACTCAGCAGCAGCCGTTTATAAATCAGACAGAATGTTTATGCTAGATCCTGCTAGTCGTTTTTTTGATACCGATGATGCGGGTGCGCAAACCGATGTTATGAAGCGGTTTTTACCTGTATGCGACATACCTTGCTACACATGTGAACTGGATGAGCGTGTACCCAGCGCAGTTTTGTATCCTATAAAAGAAATAATACAAGACACGCAATGCGCATACCTCAACAACACAATACCCATGACGATTGCTTTTGCGTACTGGCATAAAGTAGCTCGCATAGATTTTTTTGGTGTTGACTACAGTTATCAACACAATTTGCATTTTGCAGAGGCGGGTAGAGCTTGTGTAGAGTTTTGGTTGGCAAAGTGTATGGAGGCTGACATCAATATAGGTGTTTCTCACAGATCAGCTTTACTTGATCAAAATGTACCGCTAAACGAGAGAATCTATGGTTTTCATAGACTAAATGATCCAATTGTTGCTGTGAAACATGAATCTGACTGGATTGTATGTGAAAATTCAAAAATAGAGAAAGAAATGGAAAGAGCAGGAGCTAAAGCACCAGAACCAATAATGTCACCGGAGCCTTATCGTGGGTGAGATGGGTAAAGACAGCTTTATAGAATTAGGCAATGTCATGGTTGAAACCACACATAACAAAGGCCACGATCCTGAGTTTTGGGCTGAACAAATAACTAAAAAGATTTGTGAAATATCAGCCGATGCAGCGCCGCACATAAGGCAACAAGCAGAGGCTTTTCAAAATTACATTTA
>TARA_R100000654_G_scaffold26444_3_pt1 | contig 13793 bp, 23 predicted proteins | sample TARA_R100000654 | Tara Oceans TARA_R100000654 (sample SAMEA2622473) | marine metagenome | biome: marine biome (ENVO:00000447); feature: surface water layer (ENVO:00002042); material: "saline water (ENVO:00002010), including plankton (ENVO:xxxxxxxx)" | depth 5 m
TGCCGATGTAGATACGCAGGTACATTAATGATAGAAAAACAACAAACTTCTCAAATGGTTGCTACAACGCCGGAAGATCAAGAATTTATTGAAAGTTACGAGATGATAAAGCCTTCTGATGAAGAAGGTTTTACTATGATGGAAGATGGTAGTGCTGTGCTCGGAGAAGATTTTGAAGAAGCACAAGATATGGGTTTTGATGATAATTTAGCAGAAGCTTTGGAAGAGTCTGAGCTTGACAAAATAGCTTCAGACCTAATTGCTGGTATAGAAGCAGACAAATCATCAAGAGAAGATTGGGAAAAAACTTATACTGACGGTCTGAAATACTTGGGTATGAAGTTCGATGATGATCGTAGCGAACCTTTTGAAGGCGCATCAGGTGTTATACACCCTTTACTTGGTGAAGCAGTCACTACTTTCCAAGCCCAAGCTTATAAAGAACTATTGCCAGCAGGCGGTCCTGTTAAAACACAAGTCTTAGGTAATTATGATTCCAATATAGAGTTGCAAGCACAAAGGGTAAAAGAGTTCATGAACTATCAGATTGTGCATAAGATGGAAGAATACGATCAAGAACTAGATCAAATGCTTTTTTACCTACCATTAGCAGGTTCAGCCTTCAAAAAAATATATTACGATGAAAATTTGGGTCGAGCAGTATCAAAATTTGTAGCACCAGAGGACTTAATAGTGCCTTATTATACGACTGACTTAGAATCCTGTAACCGTATTACCAATATTGTCAAATTGTCTGAAAACGAAGTTAAAAAACTTCAAAATGTTGGTTTTTATCGTGATGTTCCTATAGAAACTGGGGAAGATACTATACAAAACAGTCAAGTTAATGAAGAAATTGATAAATTATCTGGTGTACAGCCAAGTTATGATGACAGCGAAGTTGCAGTTTTGTATGAAATACATGCAAATTTAGATATTGTTGGCTTTGAAGATACTGACGGTGGCAATCCAACAGGTGTGAAGTTACCTTATATCGTTACAATAGATTCTCATACAAAAAAAGTGCTTTCTATTAGAAGAAACTTTAGACAAGAAGATCCTTTGAAAAACAAAATTGAATATTTTGTCCATTTTAAATTTTTACCAGGCCTTGGCTTTTATGGTTTTGGTCTAACACATATGATAGGTGGTCTTTCAAAGGCATCCACTTCTATTATGAGGCAATTGATTGATGCAGGTACCCTTGCAAACCTACCTGCTGGGTTTAAGACAAGAGGTATTAGGATAAGGGATGAAGATACACCCTTACAGCCTGGAGAATTCAGAGATGTGGATGCCCCTGGTGGTTCTTTGCGTGAATCTATACAACCATTACCTTTCAAAGAGCCTAGTGGAACTTTACTTAACTTGTTAGGTATTTTGGTAGACTCAGGGAAAACTTTTGCGTCAATTGCAGAGATAAATACTGGACAAGGCAACCCACAAGCACCAGTTGGCACAACTATGGCTTTGTTAGAACGGTCTACAAAAGTCTTATCAGCTATACATAAAAGGTTGCATAACGCTCAACGGAAAGAATTTAAAATTTTATCAGAGGTTTTTCAAGAATATTTACCAAACGAATATCCCTATATGACTCCTGACGGCAACCAAGAGGTAGGCGCACAAGATTTCAGTAACAGAGTTGATATTATACCTGTCTCAAACCCTGATATATTCTCGACTGCACAAAGAATAGCTATGGCACAAGAAATGATGCAATTAGTTGCATCTAATCCTGAAATACATGGCCCGGACGGTATATATGAAGCATATCGTCGTATGTATGCTGCAATAGGTGTGGAAAATCCCGATCAATTACTCAAACCACCGCCAACTAGAGAACCACAACCGATAGAAGCAGGTATGGAGAATAATACTTTATTAATGGGACAACCAGCTCAAGCATTTCCTGAACAAAATCATGATGCACATATTGCTATACATATGAGTTTATTAAGCACACCACCTGTGCAATCAAATGCTGCTGTGCAGGCTATTATTCACTCACACATTATGCAACATTTACAGATGAAAGCTGATAATATTGCCTTAGAACAAATGCCTCCTGAAATGAGACAACAATACGATCAAATGCAAGCACAACTACAACAACTTCCTGAACAACAACAAGCTCAATTGCAAGTTCAAATGCAAAGATTAGTGTCACAAATTTCAGCGCCAATTTTAGCTGAGTTGGTAGCTGAATACAGTCAGAAAGTATCTGCACCAACCGACGAGGATCCTCTAGTTGCAATCAGAAGACAAGAGTTAGCGTTAAAAGGTCAAGAATTAGCCCAAGAAAATCAACAATTTGTTGCAGATCAACAAAGAAGAAGAGAAGAAAGTATCAGAGAGGATCAGATTGATGTCCAGAGAATACAAACTCAACAAGACATAGCTGATGAAAAAGCAGACCTTAATCGTGACCGTATGGAAATGCAAAAACAATTAAAAATACAAGATTTGATTCAAAAATACCAAAAGTAACATATAATACAGAAATGATTAAAAGAACAGACGTAAACAAACTAGAGACTCCAAAAATTATGAATAACAAACAAAGTTACAGTAATAAGGGGTCTGTAGCTTATGCAAAAAAAGAAAAATTCAATGCTGATACTACACCTAAGCCTGGTATGGGTAAGGGAAAATCTCGTGGTGTAGGGATAGCAGAATCAGGAACTAAGTTTTCTGGTGTGTATTAATGTCGGTAATTTGGATAAAAGACAAGTTGTCTAAATACTTACGAGAATCTCGTCAAAGTATCAATGACACAATGTTGGGTGGTGTTAAAGATATCAGCCAATATGAATTTTTACGAGGACAATATACAGCTCTGGTCCAAGTAGAAAGTGAATTAAGAGAGCTGCTAGGAAAGGTTATAGAAGATGACGAAACAGAACAAGGTGATAGTTCCTGATCACGTTGCAAAACAAGTAGAAGAACAAAACAAAGAAGCAGGAGAAAAAGTTGATGAAGCTTATGTTCCTGAAGACACAAGAGTATTAGACCCCACACTTTTAGAAAAATCGGTTTTAGAAAGAATGCCACAACCTACAGGTTGGCGTATTTTAATTTTACCATTTCAAGGTATGGGCGTATCTAAAGGCGGTATTCATTTATTACAATCATCAGTTGATAGAGAAACATTAGCTACAGTTTGTGCTTATGTAGTAAAAATGGGTCCACTTTGTTACAAAGACGCTAAGTTTGGTAACAAATCTTGGTGCAAAGAAAAACAATGGGTATTAATTGGCCGTTATGCTGGTGCTAGATTCAGACTCGGTGATGATGCAGAGTGCAGAATTATCAATGACGATGAAGTGATAGCAACCATACATGATCCAACCGATATCGTTGCAGTATAGGAGTAAATATGAGCGAAGAAGTAAAAAAAGACGAAACTCTGGAAGAAGAAACAGTTGTAGAACTAGAAGAAGAACAGAGTCAATCTGAAGATGCTGAAGTCGTAGAAGAAGTTGCTAGTGAACCTGAAGAAAATAAAGATGAGGAAGAGCTAGAACAATATTCTGATAGAGTTCAGAAACGTATATCAACCTTAACACGTCGTTTGAGAGAAGCAGAAAGAGCAAGTGAGTCAGCTTACACATATGCAACACAACTCAAAGAAGAAAATGAGAATCTTAAACACAAAGGTGCACAATCAGACAAATCTTATTTATCTGAAGCAGAAAATAGACTTAAGTCTCAAAAGGCACAAGCAAAAGCTGCATTGAAATCTGCTTACGAAGAACAAGATTTTGATAAGGTTGCACAAGCACAAGACATTATTGCAAAGATTGCTGTTGAGGAAAGCAAGATTGAGTCTTCTAAATCTCAACTTGAATACCAAGAAGAACAAAAGACAAAAGGTCAAGAGATTGAACAACCACAAGTACAAGCTCAACAACCAGCTCCAGTAGTTCAACCTGATGAAAAGGCAACAGCTTGGGCAGAAAAAAATGAGTGGTTTGGTAACGACGAGATAATGACAAACGCTGCTTTTACTATACATAAACAATTAGTAGAAGATGAAGGATTTGATCCTAAGAGCGATGAGTATTATACTGAGGTTGATAACAGGCTTCGTGCTAGGTTTCCAAACGATTTTACTCAAGAAGAAAAAATCAAGAAACCAACACAAAGAGTTGCTTCAGCAGGTAGAGCAGATACAACTGCAAAACCAAGTAAAAAGCAAGTAAGATTATCGCCTTCTGAAGTTCAGATGGCAAAAAAATTGAACGTACCCTTAAATGAGTACGCAAAATTTGTAAAAAGGTAACAAATATGAATAGAGATGATAAGGGAAGGTTTTTAAAACCTGAAAATAACAGAGACTCCCGCTCTGCCGATAATCGTGATGCAGGCGCAGCACGCAAACCTTGGGCTCCCCCAAGTATGTTAGAAACCCCACCAGCACCTCCAGGATACATCTATAGATGGATCAGGGCTGAGATTGCGAATACAGACGATAAGAAAAATGTTATGGCTAGGACTAGAGAAGGCTTTGAACTTGTCAGGTCCGAAGAAATAGGAGATTTTGAGTTGCCTAGTATTCAAGATGGTAAGCACGCAGGAGTGGTAGCTGTAGGTGGTTTATTATTAGCTAAGATTCCAGAGGAAACCAGAAACGAACGTAACGCATACTATGAAAATAGAACACAAACAGCTCAAGAAGCTGTTGACAACGACCTCATGAAAGAATCCGATGCTCGTTCTCCAATAATGTCTCCAAGGAGAACTTCAAGTGTAACGTTTGGAGGCGGTAAACGAAAATAATTAAGGAATAATTATGGCAAACCAAGATAAAGCTTTCGGTTTCAAACTGGTAGGTAATTTAACTGGCGTTAACCAAAATAAGGTTACAGAGTATAATATCGAATCAGGTTCAACCAACGGCATATTTTCTGGAGATCCTGTAAAAATGTTAGCGGGCGGTTTCATAGACGTAGCCGATGCTGCTGGCGACACAAAAATATTAGGAATCTTTAGAGGATGTAAATTCGTCGATGCAACTTCGAAAGAAGTTACGCATTCAGCCCATTTCCCTGCTGCTCAAACAGCAACAGGCGATATCGTAGCATTTGTGGAAGACAATCCATTTAATCTTTACGAAGTTCAATCTTCTGGTACTTTAAGCAGAAGCGATATTGGATCTAATGTAGATGTAGCGTATTCAGCTGGATCAACTGTCACAGGCCAAAGTGCATGTGAAATAGCTGGTTCTTCTAGTACCTCTGCAGCTAACTACAGATTAGTAGGCGTTTCTAAAGATTCAGAAAATAACGAACTCGGCAGCGCAAACGTAAACATGATCGTTTTAATTAACGAAGGTGCTTACAACGTCCAAGCTGGAGTATAAGGAGTAAACAATGGCTATAAATAGAGCACAATTAGCGAAAGAATTAGAACCAGGCTTAAACGCTTTGTTTGGTATGGAGTATGCTCGTTATGATAATGAGCACGCTGAAATTTTCGAGACTGAAACTTCTGATAGATCTTTTGAAGAAGAAGTAATGATCGTTGGTTTTGGTAATGCACCTGTCAAACCTGAAGGCGAAGGCGTGGCATTCGATAATACTAATGAAGGGTTTACAGCAAGATATGAGCATGAAACAGTTGCTCTAGCTTTTGCGTTAACTGAAGAAGCAGTAGAAGATAATCTGTATGACAGACTAGGTTCAAGATATACTAAAGCATTAGCTAGAAGTATGGCTAACACCAAGCAAATCAAAGCAGCAAGTATTCTTAATAATGCTTTCTCAACTTCATTCAAAGGCGGAGATGGACAGCCGTTAGTTTCTACATCACACCCTCTTTCAGGTGGTGGTGTTGCAGCTAACAGAGCAGCCACATTTGCTGATCTTAATGAAACTTCTTTAGAAGATCATTTAATTAGAATATCAACTCAAACAGATGATAGAGGATTAAATATTGCCCTACAAGGCACTAAGTTAATCGTTCCACCACAATTACAATTTGTGGCAGACAGAATTCTCAACTCACCTGGTAGAACTGGTACTTCTGATAACGATATCAATTCAATCAATAACCAAGGTATGTTACCTGAAGGTTATGTGGTAAACCATTACCTCAATGACCCTGATGCATACTTTGTGAAGACTGATGTACCTGACGGTTTCAAACATTTTGTTAGAACACCAATGTCTACATCACTCGAAGGTGATTTTGATACAGGAAACATGAGATACAAAGCTAGAGAGAGATACTCATTTGGGTTCTCTAACTGGAGATGTATCGACGCTTCACAAGGAGCATAATACTTATCTCAAGTTTCAAGGGGTCTTTCGAGGCCCCTTTTTATTTGTATTTAAAAAATTACTAAGCTAAACTTTAATTCTAGGATAAATTACTTGCTATCGACTGACCTAGCAGACAAGCCAAGACGATAGTAATAGGAGGCAAAAAAGATGGCAAAATCGACGTTTTCAGGACCTATCAAGTCCTTAGCTGGATTTATTGCAGCAGGTAACAATGCTGTAGTCAGTTTAACCGCTGACACAACGTTAACAGTAGACGCTCATGCAGGCAAAGTTCTTGTTTGTAATGATGCAGATGGTAAATTTACTTTACCAACAATCGTACCAACCGTTCCTAGTGATTCTAGTGATCCAAACCAAGCTAATAATTTAGGAGCTTCTTTTACATTTGTAATTGATACAGCTGCTACTGATTTAGATATCAAGACAGACGGTACAGATAAATTTGTAGGTGGATTGTATACTGGCGTAAATAATGCAACAGGAAAAACATTTATTTCTGGTGCTTCAAATGATGTTATTACATTAGATGGGACCACAAGTGGTGGTTTAGCAGGTAGTGTGGTAAATGTTGTTGCAATAGCAGATAACAAATATATGGTAGAAGGAATATTGCTTGGGTCAGGAACCTTAGTAACTCCATTTGCTGACTCATAAGGTAGGAAATAATGGCTGATGCAGTAACAACACAAACTATTCAAGACGGTCAAAGAAAAGCCGTCATGAAATTTACAAATGTTTCTGATGGAACAGGGGAAAGTGCTGTTGCTAAGGTTGATGTTTCTGCTTTACAAGCTAACGCTAATGGCGATGCTTGTACGAGTGTAACTATCCAAAGAATTTATTGGGCGACAAGAGGAATGGGCGTAAATTTATTTTTCGATGCTACTAGTAATGTCTTGATTACAGGACTACCGGCTGATAGCACAGGTGATGAATACTACGACAATTTCACAGGTATACCTAATAATGCAGGTAGTGGAAAAACAGGAGATATTCTCTTTACAACAGTTGGCCACTCATCAGGTGATACATATTCAATAATATTAGAACTTGTAAAAGAGTATGGCTAAAAACATAAGAAGAACAGTAGGTCGTGGTGGTAACTATCGACCTACTAAGTCTGGTGCTGGTATGACCAAGAAAGGTGTAGCAGCATACCGACGAAAAAACCCAGGATCTAAACTTAAAACTGCTGTGACGGGTAAAGTAAAGCCTGGCAGTAAGGCTGCAAAAAGAAGAAAATCTTATTGCGCAAGATCCTTGGGACAACTAAAACGAAGTTCTGCCAAAACAAGAAATGATCCAAATTCAAGGATTAGGCAGGCTCGCAGGCGCTGGAGGTGCTAATATGAGCTTTTGGGAAAAAGTGCAAGAATTTTTTGGCTGGGTAAGAGTCAGAAATCGTGATGAAGATGGTCGATATGTCGCTGATGATAAATCGACAGCAAAGAATGAAGCCTATAAAATGGTTTACAAAGACGATGTCGTAGTAAAACCTAAGGCAAAAAAAATAAAACCAAAAAATAAAAAAAGGAAGGTTAAATAATGGCAATTTCAAGTACGAAATCAGTCCAAAGAGCAGAGGTTTATCCTTTAGCAGATAGTTCAGCAGATGCAACAGCAAATGCAAAACATCCTACAGTTATGGTTGTTTATGAAAATAAATTATCTGGTACAGGAGCAGATGCACATTTGGACGGTACAGTTGCAACAGAAGTAAAACATTTAGGTAAGTTTGTAGCCGACGGTGGTGCAGCTACTGATGTTTCAGGTGAGGATGCATTAGTGCAAACCATCTGTGGTGCTATCTGGGCATAATGTACGAATATAAATGCGAGGTAACTCGTGTGGTCGATGGGGATACAATTGATTGTGTCCTCGACCTCGGCTTTAGTATCCTTCATAAATGTCGTGTACGTCTATACGGTATTGACACTCCTGAATCCAGAACTCGTGACCTAGATGAAAAAGCAAGAGGTAAACTTGCATCCAAATTTTTACAAGAATCTATAGATGACGGTGATGAAATAGTTTTAAGAAGTGAACTCAAAGATTCTAAAGGAAAGTATGGTAGAGTTTTAGGCAGTATCGTAGTGGATGGATTAGATGTCAATCAAGCTATGGTAGCTCAAAACTTAGCCGTTAAGTATTTTGGTCAAAGTAAAGATGATGTTGAAGCAGAACACATGGTCAATAGAAAAAAATTAATAGACTCTGGTGCATATGTGCCAGAATCTGATATATAATCGAAATATGGCAAAGAAAGCAAAAAGTGGTGGTAAAATTTGTCCAAAAGGTAAAGCCTGGGCAAAAAGAACCTTTGATACATATCCTTCCGCATATGCAAATATGGCCGCTTCTAAATATTGTAAAGATCCAAACTATGCAAAAGGAGCAAAAGGCAAAAAAGTAAAGAAAGCTAGAGGCGGTTTAGTATCAATCAGGGGTCAAGGCGCTGTTATGGCTGACAGGCGAAGATAATGGGCCAACTAAAACAATGGCGTGAACAAAATTGGGTTCGCATAGGGACTGACGGTAAGATAAAAGGTCCTTGTGGCACCAGCAAAGATAAAAAAAATCCTGATAGATGTTTACCAGCTGCAAAAGCTAGAAGTCTTTCACAATCACAAAGAGCATCCACAGCAAGAAAAAAGAAAAAAGCAGGAAGTAAAGGCAAAACTGTTGTAGCTAATACTCCCAAAGCAAAAGTCAAAATGAAAAAAGGCGGTTTTATAGCAAAAGGTTGTGGTAAAGTGATGAATAATCGTAGAAAAATAACTACAATGAGATAACTTAAGGAGTAAAAATGCCAAGACATTATAAAAAATCTAAAAATGGTAGCATGATGAAAAAATCTAAGGGCGGAAAGATTATGAAGAAGTCCAAAGGTGGCTCAATGATGAAAAAGTCAAAAGGCGGTATGATGATGAAGAAATCTAAAGGTGGAAGAATCATGAAAAAGTCAAAAGGCGGTTCAATCATGAAAGCCGGGAATGCAGCTAGAAGAAGAGCAAGATATAGTAGATAGTGCCAAATTTAATAAGTAATATCCCGCATTTCAAATGCTGGGTAAGAAGAGAATTTACCCATAATCACGAAAAATATCACGACGAGTATATACATGCTTTAGCCATAGCTGTTAATACTATTCCTGACAGATCCTTAAGTTTTCAAGTAGTTTTTACAGGTGAAGAATCTAACTGTGAAGACAATGATGAGCCTAATATACATGGTGGTGCTATGTGGGCCAGAATGCCTATACAAGGCATGGTAGCAGATATACCTATGGAAGATTTTCCTGATCCTATGGAAGATCATCTAGCTCAACCTTGGGACTGTGAATCAAGAGATCATGCAGTAGTTGTAATGGATAGAGTCAGTTCTTCACCTTGGTTAGCAAAAATAGAAGGCGGTTTTTACCAAGCTAAGTATTTATTTACCGTAGACTACACAAATAACTCTATTGCAGATGACCCTGCACAACATAAGCAATCTCATGTATTATATATAACAGAAGATTGTAATTGGAAAGGTAATTTAGTTGCTTTACCAAACAATAGAGTAAGAGCTACAAGCCCTGCTTTATGGGTGACTGGCGAAGGTGCTCCTGACTTTAAACCGTCACAATGGGCGCATTCTGCTGAAGGTCATGAAAGCTATTTAGATCCTTCAATTACATTTAATAATTTATATGAGGACTAAAAATGCATTACACAAAAGACTTAAACGAAATTATTAAAGGCTTAAAAAAGGCCAGTAAACTTCACGCTGCTCAGGCAAAAAAATTAGAAAAAATGAAAAAAGACCAAAAAAAATATACTGGTGTGAAGAAAAAAACAGTTAATAGAAGAAGAAAATAATGGCTACATCAGGAAGCACAAACTTTGAACTCAATATTACAGAGTTTATAGAAGAAGCATATGAAAGGTGTGGTGTTGAACTCAGAACTGGGTATGATCTAAAAACTGCTATCAGATCAGCAAACCTTATGTTAGCAGAATGGGCTAATAGAGGTTTAAATGAGTGGACGATAGAAACAGGCACACAAACTGTTACCAAAGGTACAAATAGTTATAGCTTAGGTACAAATGTTATTGATATCCTAGATGTCACAATAAGAAGAACAGAAGGTTCAACAACTACAGATATACGATTAGACAAGCTATCTAGATCAGAATTTTTTAATTTACCAAACAAAGCTACAGAGGCTAAACCTTCGCAATACTTTTTAGATAAACAAAACAATCCTGCAATTTTCTTATATCCTACTCCTGAAAACTCAACAGACATAATACGGTTCAACAAGCTTACCAGAATGGATGATGTTGATGATCCAAAAAATACTATGGACATGCCTTTTAGATTTTTTCCCTGTTTTGTAGCAGGTCTTGCTTACTATCTGAGTATGAAAAAGAACCCTGAACTCACACCTACTTTGAAAGCAGTTTATGAAGAAGAGTTCAGAAGAGCTGCTGATCAAGATGAAGATAGAGCATCATTCAGAGTGAGGCCTTCGGTAAGGATGTCTTAATGTCTTATGCAACTGCAAAATTTACTGTAGCTTTATGCGATAGATGCGGTTTCAAATTTAAATTACTAGATTTAAAAAAAGAGTGGACAGGTTTTAAAGTCTGTCATGAATGTTATGAACCGAAACACCCACAATTAGAGCCAACTACTAACCCAGCTGATTCTGAAGCAATATTTGACCCGAGGCCTGATACAGATGTAGAGGGAGGTGATGGTAGAGTTTATACAGCTTCTGATATAGTTGGTAAAAGTTTTGAAGGTTTTGAAATTACATCTGCTTTAGGAACAGTTACAATATCATAATGGATAAAGATAAATTAGTTTTACTAATAAAAAATTATTTACAAAATTCTGAAACCACTTTTGTAAATTCTTTGGACGATATAATAAAAAATGCTGAAGAACGAATATTCGAAGAGGTTGAGTTTGATAACTTCAGAAAAACAGCTACTTTAACCTTGTCAGCTGGTACAAAAACAATAGCTACGCCATCTGACTATGTGTTAGCTTTCAGTTTTGCCGTAATTGACTCAAACTCTGATTATCATTATTTAGACAAAAAACACCCATCTTTTATACAAGAATATGATGTTGATCCAACAGATTCAACAAAAAGAGCATTACCTGAATATTATGCGGAAAAAGAAAAGGGTACTAGTTCATCTACCTTGTTACTAGCACCAGTACCAGATGCAAACTATAGTGCCGAATTAAACTATCTGTTCAAACCAAATTCATTAGTAACAGACACAACGGGCACTTGGTTGTCCAATAACGCAAGAAATTTATTGTTATATGGTTGTTTAATAGAAGGTTACACTTTTATGAAAGGTGATCCTGACATGTTTCAAGTATATGATGCTAGATACCAACAAGAACTAGCACGACTTAAAAATCGTGCAGAAGCAAGAGGAAGAAAAGACGAGTACCGTTACGACTCGCTGAGAAAGCCTGTAACTTAATGAAAGATATATCACAACTAGAAGGCAAGCATATTGCAATCGTTGCCTTAGGCAAAAGCTGGCATGACTATAATTTAGCTAAAAGTCATGGTGCACAATTTGATGAAGTTTGGGCGATAAATGCTGTATCTTCAGTTATATTTCACGATAGAGTATTTATGTTAGATCCAGCTTCTAGGTTTCTTGATTCAGATGCTGCAGGTAGTCAAACACCTGCTATGCGTGAAGTTCTTAAAACACATATGGGCCCTATCTATACATGTGAGTTGGATAAAAGATGTCCAGGATTAGTTGAATATCCTATAAATGATGTAATGCAAGCTGGTAAATCTTGTTATCTCAATAATACAGTCGCTTATGCAGTCGCTTTTGCATATATGTGTAAAGTAGGCCGTTTGTCTTTGTACGGTGTAGATTATAGCTATAAGGGTAACTTACACTTCGCTGAACAAGGTCGTGGATGTGTAGAATATTGGTTAGGAAAACTAATTTCTAAAGGATGTAAGGTGGGTGTAGGTCATAGTTCTTCGTTGCTAGATTCTAACGAATCAGCGGAAGACAAACTTTACGGCTACCATCGTTTAGATGATCCTATGGTAATTTTGCAAAATAGTTCGGGTGACTATATAGCCATGAAAAAAAGCGAATACCAACAAAGAGTAATACCTGAACCCGAACCACCAAAAATAGTGGCAGGCAGAGAAGACCCACCAGAACCGAAAAAATGGTAATATAAGTTATGGCTATTACATCAACGCTTTGTACTTCTTTTAAGAAAGAATTGTTAGAGGGTGTACACAATTTCAAAAAAGCTAGTTCGCCTGATACATTTAAATTGGCTTTGTATACAAGTTCTGCTTCGTTAGATGCTTCTACAACTGCTTTTACAACAAGTGGTGAAGTTTCTGGTACAAACTATACTTCAGGCGGAGCTACTCTTACACTCAAAACAGGCACACCATCTACAGATGGCACAACAGCAGTTGTTGATTTTGATCCCCTTACGTTTTCAAATGTTAGTCTAACAGCTGCTGGAGCCTTAATTTATAATTCATCAGACAGCAATAAAGCTGTTTGTGTGTTAGATTTTGAACGAGATATTACAGCTACAGCAAGTGATTTTACGATTACTTTCCCATCAACAGGAGCTTCCAATTCTATAATTAGGTTGGCATAATACTGATATGGCTACATTTAACAACGATCTCAGATTAAAAGAAATAGCTACAGGAGCTGAGTCAGGCACTTGGGGAACATCAACAAATACTAATTTATCACTAGTTGCTGAAGCTTTTAGCTTTGGTACTGAAGCTATTACCACGAATGCTGATACACATACTACGACAATAGCTGATGGTTCTACAGATCCTGGTAGGTCTTTATATCTTAAATATACCGGTACACTTGATAGTGCATGTACTATTACCTTAGCACCAAATACCGTTAGTAAAGTTTGGTTTATAGAAAATGCTACTAGCGGTTCTCAAAATATAATTATCAGTCAAGGCTCAGGCTCTAACGTCACTATACCTAATGGTTCAGTTATGGCAGTTTATTCTGATGGGGGAGGCGGTTCTGCCAATATTGTATCTGTCCTAACAGATGTTGTTATGACTGATTCAGTCAAAATTACAGGTACAACACCAACTTTGACATTAGGAGACGGAGATGCTGAAGATGCAAAAATAGTTTTTGATGGTAATGCTCAAGATTTTTATATCGGCCTAGATGATAGTGGAGATGATTTATTAATCGGAAGAGGGTCTACAGTTGGAACAACTAGACAAATAAATGTTAACAATGATGGAACGACGAGTTTCTCTAATAGTGTTAATAATCTCAACGGTTCTATAACTTTATTAGATTCTTCATACGCTATTAATGTTTTCAAAGGAGCTGGTGGTGAAGTGTTAAACCTAGCATCAGACGGCGGTTCTAATGGTACATATATGAGATTAGATACTGATAACTCAGCACCAATAAAAATAGGTAGTGCAGAAACTGGAGCATTCCA
>TARA_R100000654_G_scaffold2230_2_pt1 | contig 13760 bp, 25 predicted proteins | sample TARA_R100000654 | Tara Oceans TARA_R100000654 (sample SAMEA2622473) | marine metagenome | biome: marine biome (ENVO:00000447); feature: surface water layer (ENVO:00002042); material: "saline water (ENVO:00002010), including plankton (ENVO:xxxxxxxx)" | depth 5 m
GCAGACGCACCGTCAGAAACAGTGTATTCCATAGATGGTCCAACTAAACCTTTTTCCGCCATGGCAACAAAAGGCTTTGAACCGCCTTTGTGTTTACCGTCCATTTTAAATTTTTGTTTCATTTCAACGTTGTTTGATTTTTGTTTTAATATTTTATCACTTTCTTTATAAGCTTTTTTCTCCCAAGGTAGATTTCTATCAAACTCATTTATTTCATTTCTTGGGTATGTCTTACCTTTGTAATAAAAATTTTCGTCGTCATAATCTAAATGTGGATCTTTTTGATGTACAGTCTCATGCGCTACAACAGCGTCTTCTGTTTGTTTATCTAAACCTTGCTGTACTATTATTCCAGTGTGGTTTGATTTACCTACGGCACCATCCTCAAGTCTTCTCTTATACACAGGAATGTTCATGTCATCTTTGTTATAAGGAGTACCGTTTAGTTTAAAACCCATTTAATCTGCTTTAAATGCTAAAAATAACTCTCTTAAAGCGTAACCTACTGCTACACCTCCGTAAAATAAATGACCTTCTAAAAGTAAACCTCCACCTATCAAAGCTGATATTATACATTTAGATAATGGATGGTTAATATATTGTTTAATACTTTCCATAACTTACATTTTTCTAGCTTTAGCTGCTATCCTATTGGCTTTAGCATATTTTTTTGATTGTTTATTTCTAGTCTTTGCTGTTTGCTTAATATCTTTGATTTCCTGCTTTCTCATTTTATTTCTACTTTTCGCAGTACCTCCAAAATCTTCAGCTTCTTTCCATGCTTTTCTCTCCTCTTTACCTTTGTATCTTTTAGCGTAAGATTTAGCTCCCTCTTTTACGTATTTCCTTTTCTTTCTTTGTACTAATCTACTATTGTCTAATTCTTTAGTTTTATCAGAATGATACCCATGCTTACTTCCAAAGTCATCTACAATATTTCCACCGCCTAAAACATTTGCTCCTTTTCTTATTTGTTTTTTTGCTGCTTTTATATCTGGATCTTTAACTGAAGCACCATCAGAGGCTAATATTTTCTTTTTTAAACCTTCTGGTAAATTCTTTTGTTTACCTTTTAAAGGAACTGAAGCACCATCTTTACTTTTAGTTTTACAGCCAAAGTTGTTAGCATAGTTAGCCATTTTAACTACAGCTGAAGAATACTTCTTAGTACGAGATCTCATTATCTTGCTGGCAGCTTTACAAGTATCCATACCAGGCATATTCTTTTCAACCCAAGCAGTAAACTTACCTTGATTTTCTTTTTTTATTTCTGGAAATTCTTTTTTTGCCATTGTTTTATTTTTTATTCATGTTATATGGAAAATTTTTATTTAACCAGTTTTTTCTTTTGTCACAACCACAACCACCTGGTATTTTATCCGCTAGTTTTTTTATACCAGTGGCTTTGGTAAATTTTTCTATACTGTCTCCTAATCCTTTTGATTCCATAATATTTATATTAACAATTCCACCTTCTTCTTGCTGCTCTACCTCTTTCACCATCCCAGCCTTTTGATCTAGCACAAAATGACTTTCTACGCTTAGCATCTTTACTTCCTGGTTTTAGTTTAGATGGATCTTTAGTTACAGCCGTTTTTAATTTACTACCAGGGTTTTTACTTTTGTATTCATTAACACCTTTTTGTGTCATACCACCACCAGCTTTAGCACCAGTGCCTGTAGGATTTGCTTTATTAAAGTTTTTTCCTTTGCCAACTGTTTTTCTAACGTCAGCAGAAGCTCCGTCTTTAATTTGTTTGTCAGTATATGGTACGTCAGCATCGTCGGAAGGTCTTAGTTTTATTTTACCTTTATCACAGTAAAACTCTCTTCTTTCTCTAGCGGCTTCTTCTTTTCCACCTTCTTTTTTTAAATAACCAGCTTCCCATTTTTTCCAAGCAGCGGCACATTTGTTATTTTTACGTCGACGTCTCATTATCTGTATCTACGTTTGGTTTTTTTATCAACTGTTCTAACACCTTTTCTATTTGTTTTATAAATAGTTTTTCCATTGAAACGTTTAACTACAGTTTTACCTTTTTTACCTCCTTCACTTCCGTAAGAAAGATTACCGTCTATTGTTCTTGTAGCAGTAGTGTTTTTTCTTTTGGTGCCATCTTTGTCTTTTGATTTGCTTTTTACATAGGAAGTTTTAGACTTAGCATCAACGTGTCCTCCTTTATAAGTCCTTTTTTCTTCATTTAATCCCTGTCCCCTGGTAATAGTAAGTTTTTTTACATTGCCTTTTTTATCTGTCTTTACTTTTTGATTCGATTTTTTATCTAATTCTTTTACAGCTTTTCTTTTGCCTCCCATTGAAGCACCGTCTTTTATAGGTCTACAAGCAGGTACCATCTTGTTGCCTTTCTTTTTCATGATGATTTTACCATCATCTCCCATAGCTGTATAACCTTTCCAGCAAGGATTTTTCTTTTTAGCTTTACCTCTTTTTGTTGCCATCTGTTAATTCTTTATCTATTTGTCTACACCAATCGCGAAGTTCTTCAACTTCTTGTTCTAATTTGTTTATATGTTGAGTGTGCCAATCTTGTTTTAGATCATACTCTATTCTATCTATTACGGCTTTTGGCATTTTTTTAGCGTCCTCAATATCATCTTGTAAAGTATAATACATACCTACTAATGATGAAGTGAACATTATTATTCCTATAACAGTTTTAAGATCTATCTTAAATTCTGTACTTTGGTTTATTTTCATAAATGTTTATACTCTTCTGTAGCGTTAAAACTTGGACACGCTTTGTTAGCGTAGTCACTGTGTGAGTGTATTGTAGCTTCAGGATACATTGCCTTCAGCGTTCTTAGCACTGCTGTTAGACTATCTTTTTGACAATCAAGTCTAGTATCTTTCGGAGTCTTACCATCTGCTTCAACGCCTCCACAATAGCATATACCTATTGAATTACGATTCTGACCTTTGCAGTGAGCTCCGATTTTAGCTATATCTCTACCTTTGTGTATTTCACCATATAAGTCTATATAGAAATGATAGCCTATGTCGCTCCAACCTCTACCGTCAACGTGCCAACTACGTATAGTATCTACAGTGTAGTTTTCTCCTTCTCTAGTAGCAGAGCAATGTATAATAATTTTGTTTATCTGTCTCATAATTCTCTATAACCTTTAGTATTAACAGCAACTTTTACGTAAGCTGGAGCTTTATCGTAGTCTAAAGTTATTTCTTCACCTTTTTTAATATTTTTCCCAGCATATACATTCATCACATTGTTTTCACTTTTTTGTATTGCGCTAGCTTTTTTTTGGTGATTTAATGATTTACAGAAAGGAGTTCTAGTATCTATTTGAGGATGTGACTTTACTTTAGCTTCGTCTTCAATAGCAACACCTATAAATTCTCCTTTGTTAAAATCTTTTTCAGCAAAAACACCTAAACCAGCTACAGCACCTTCGTTGCGTATGCTGTAAGGTTCATTAGTAAACCTAGGTCTTTCTAACTTAAAAGCCATCTTATCTTTTTTTAGTGCTTAACTTTTTAGCTGGTCTTGAAGTCATCTTTTTTAAAGGTGCTTTAGCTTTGGCCTTAGTTTTAGTAGCCATAAGTTTTTTCTGAGGTTCTATTCCTTTAACTGATCTCAACATTTTCATCTCAGACTGTTGTTTAGATTTTGGTTTTTTAGGACCCTTAGCTATAGTTTTTTCTACAGCCGTAGATTTTGCTCCTGGATGGCGTACTGTTTCATATGTAGACGCAGGATAACCCATTTTTCCTGATATACGATCCATTGCATATTTATTTGAGTAAAAACCCATATCACGCATTCCTAAAACGTGGTCAGTTACAGCGTCTGTTTTCAATTGTTCATGTCCCCATCCTTTTGGTTTTGCAACACCTGTGGACTCAGATTTCATAGTATTAGCTGTTGGCTTTTTTCTTCCACCAGGACCGCCTTTCATTGAAGCTCCTTGCTGTACGTCAGCTCCAAAACCACCTTTAAAGTGCGGTCTAAAACCTAAACCACTCATTCCACTACCTTTAGTCATTTTACCTCTTATAACCACATTTTCACCGGCTCCTCCCATATTTTTCATAGCAGCAGCTTTTGCAGCTGCGATTTTTTCTCTAATAGCTCTTAACATTCCCATAAAACCAGGACCACTATCGTTTGAACTTTCTTCGTTTGGAGTTTCAGGTGTAGGTGGTGTTGGTGGTGCTGGTGCCTCTGGTTGACTACCTCCACCTCCACCAAATGCATTACGTATACTCTGGCCTGCCTTCTTTAATGATTCGCCTATACCACCTAAGTTTATACCAAAGCTAGCCCCGTCAGGTTTGTTCTTAACGTAGCTCATGGTTCTTCTCATATGTTCTAAATCTCTTCTTTTCTGTGGCATAGCTTTTATTTTTTATTTTTCATTTTCCACCATTTATGAGCAGTGTATCCTATTGTTACTATAAGTAGCATAATTTTTAATATTGGTTCTAACCAATCAAAACTAGCTATAGTAAAAGAAGTTATATTTAAACAATATAACTTAAGATCGTCTAAGCCCATCATCTCTGTGCATTTAAAACAGCATTGCCTTTATATTGACAATCTGTATTAATCTTAAGTGAAGGCTTGATAGTAGAGTCTTTTGACTCCATTGTTTTTACACCCGCATATGGCTTTTTTAAAGGCTTTTTTTCTACTCCAGCTGGAGCTTGATTCATTCCTAAATTTGGCATGATATTTTTTTTAAATTTTTATATTTCTTTAGCGTACTTACTTAAAACGCTAGATTTACTATGTTCTGAAGCTGACTTCTTGCTAGATGGTTGAGGTCTTTGTTGAATCTCTTGTTTTCTATTACTTCTCGATTTTACGTTCCTCAATCTGTCTGCAGCATGTTTAACTATGCTTACAGCTGTGCCAGCGTTAAACGTCCCTATAGGTGTTGCTATAGGCATTTTAGAATTAGCTATATTACCAATAACTCCTTTACCTTTTTTATCTATTTGAGAAGAGTGTAAAGATTTAAAATTATAAGATGCTCCATCAGACATACTTCCTAAATCTGGAGTAGCCATATATCCACCGCCTGAATATCCTTTTGGACCAGAACTGTAGTTAGGTGTTGGAGCAGATGGCTCGCCACCGTCTCCTTGAGCAGCTCTATCAGCTAAAGTACTAGCGGCTGAAGTAGCACCTGCTTCAAAAACTTCTTTTGCCATGGGAGAATTACCAACTTTTTTAGCGGCTTTTTTAACACTACTCCCAACCATGTTCTTAACCATACCTGTCGTGCTTTTTACTTTTTTAGCAGCTTCACCTATACCTTTAAATATAGCACTAAAATTAACTTTAGAAGCACCATCCATAGAAGCACCTCCACTAGAATAACCACCTTTAGATCCACTAGTCTTTTTTCCAGAAGTATCGTAAGACGGTGGTGCACCTGGCTCTTGATTTTTCTTTTCAGCTAATTTACCAGCTCCTCTTGAAGCTAAACTTGTAGCACCTTTAACAGCTGCTTTTTTTGCTGCTGCTGCAATTTTCTTTTTAGTAAGTCCAGCTATTAGTTTTTTACCTAACACTTTTAAACCTATAACTGCTGATATTGGCTCTGACGCTCCATCTTTACTTACATAGGTTTCCTTCATATAGGGACCACTTTGCGTTGCGTCATATTCAGCGTTGAAAGAACTACCATCTCTATTAGAGTACATTGGAGCTCCATGCATTGGGGTGCCTTTTGGTTGTTTATATGCCATTATTTCTTGTTTTGTCTTTATTAACGTTCTTTATAGATGTATTTAAAACTTTATAAATATATCTATCATTGTTTTCAAATATCTTATTAGGCATATCTTCTTCACCTAACATTATACGATACATTCTACTTATTAACTGTTTGCACTTTATGGATACTTTATATATATGATATTTTTGAGTTGTGCGATTTCTTCTCCTCCACACTGTAATCCACCCTTGTTTCAATAATCTGTTCCAGCGCCTGTTGTCCCAGCTATAAGAGTAAGTACCTTTTTTAAAATCATCTTTTGTAAACATATCAACTGCTTCAAGATAGATTAAAAGCTCAAGGTCTGCTTCTTTAATATTACATGTTTTACACGCCCATTTACGTATAATTCTGTAATGCTTTAATAAATTTAACTGTTTTAAGTCAGATGAGTGTATTCTTCTCATCTTATAATATTATAACAACGTCATTTTCTTTTATGACTTTGTATTGTTTATTTTTAACTTCTATGTTAAAACCAGCTGCCTTGTCGTAGTATATTTTATCATTTACGCTTATAACTTGTACAGCTTCTCCAACGATCAAAACATCAGCTTGTCTATATCTTATGTCCTCTCTTTGTGATTCAGACAGTATTAAACCACCTTCAGTTTTAGTATTAACCTCTTTTATTGGGTTTATCACTATATATTTACCTACTGCTTTCATGCTCTTATGTTATTAATTACACAATCAGTTGATATTATAGTTGTAGCTACTGAAGCCGCGTTAAGTAAAGCACTTTTAGTAACTAGTAAAGGATCTATAATTCCGGCCTTAACCATATCAACCGTCTGTCCTGTAACCACATTTAAACCTTCACCTTCTTTATTAAAAGTATTTTCTACCGTTATACCTGCATTTTTTAAAATTAAATTGTAAGGTTCTTTTATAGCTTGATATAAAACTTCTTCTCCTATACAATTAGCGGTTAAATGTTGTGCGGCATTTAATAAGGCTATTCCACCTCCTGGTAATATACCTTCTTTAATCGCGGCTTTTGTAGCACAAATAGCATCTTCTACCCTGTCTCTCTTTTCCTTTAGCTCTAATTCTGAGTTTGCACCAACCTTCACGGTTGATACTTTAGCTTTTAATTTAGCTAATCTTTTTTCTAAGCTAACTATAGTATTTGGGTTTTTAGTAGATTTAATTTTTTCTTCTAGTAGTTTTATAGTTTCAGAAACTTCACTATTACTCGCCGTGTCTACTTTTAATATTGTCTCTTCACTATTTGTTATAGACTTCAAGCAACAACCTAGATGCTCAGTACTTATTAAGTCCATATCATCTCCAAGCTCTTCATTTACTAACGTAGCTCCTGTAATTGCACACAAGTCTGATAGTACATCTTTTCTACTAACACCAAATATAGGAGCATTTATTATATTTACTTTTATATTACCTTTTATTTTATTCATTGCTAATGCAGATGATACTTGTTTTTCTACATCTGCTATTATAAGTAGACTTTTATTATTTTTTATAACGTGTTCTAAAACATTTTGTATTTTTCTTATATTATCTATTTTAGACTCTACTATTAATACTAAGGGATTTTCAAGCTCTGCAGTGCCCTTGTCTTTATTTGTTATAAAATGATTGCTAGTTAATGGTTGAGAGTACTGTACTCCTTCTATTAGCTCTACACTTGTTGACGCGTCGTCGCTCATTTCCATCATCACTATACCCGTTTCATCTACTAGTTTAAAAGCTTCACCTATTATGCTACCTAGCTCTTTGTCGTTATTCGCAGATATAGTGGCTACTTGATTTATTTTTTTACCTCTTACTTTTCTGCTTTTCTTTTCTAAATATCTTACTACTTTTTCTACACCTTGGTTTATACCATCTATCATTGATCTATTGTTTTCTATTAGATCATGCTCGTATGCTTGTTTAAGTATTGATTGAGCTAAGACTGTAGCGGTTGTAGTTCCGTCACCTGCATCTTTAACTGTTCTTTGAGCAGCTTCTTTAATAAGTGTTGCTCCAATATTTTCTAAAGGATTTCGTAATGTTACACTATTTGCAACAGTTACTCCATCTTTTGTTATAACTGGTTTTCCATTTTGGTCTTCTAGTATAACACACTTTCCACTAGCGCCTAATGTTGAACTAACAGCGTTAGTCAACTTATTAACGCCAGTTAAGACCTTGCTTCTAGCGTCTTCGCCAAAAGCAAGTTCTTTAACTAACTTTATATCTTCCATTATATTTAATTAAATTATATTTATTTTTTATTCAAATGTTTTAACTACTTTTGGTCCTTGTAAGAATTCTAACTTTTTAGAGTAGTGTTCTATAGATCCATCAATAGCGGCTTCAGCTCCGTCCATTGTTTCTCTTCTAGTTACATCTATCCAGTCTTCTTCTTCGGGATGTAAGTATTCGGTTTGAAAAAATCCATTTGGTAACTGAACAATTCTCCAATTGCTTTTTTTGGTTATATGTTTCCAAAGGTCGATCATTCTTTGATCAGGTTTTGTAGCAGCGGCAAAGCTGCTGGTATATAAAAATGTCATGGTTTATTTTTTATATGGTTATTAATGTCCTCCCCGTTTTAAAGGGGAGGTTTGTTATTATCTCTCTTGTACGGCTAAAGTCCAAGCCCTTCCACATGTGTTATCTGGACAGTCAGTTCTGTAACATTCAACTATTATTGCAAATCCATCATTGGGGCCTGTAAATGGAGTAGTCTCTAATGGTGTACCTGAAATAGTACATGTACCATCTCCATTGTTTGTTAACGTTGCCCAACTTGGTGGTTCATAAGCAGGATCAGGCTCCCAACGCCACTCTGTACCTGCTTCAGAATAAGGGTTGGTACATCCAATCTTAATGCTATAAAACTCGTTAACAAACGTGAAATTTTGGTTAGCACCTTCAGGTAAAATCCATTCATCTTTGTACGTATCATTAGGTAAACATTCTGGTTTTTCCTGAGGTTTACATTCTACTGTTGCATCAGAAACAGTTACAGCCCAAGATTGTGTTGTCGTTACACCATTTGCACCAGTTATTGTTATTTCAAAACTGTACTTTCTACCAGCACTACCTTCTGGCGGTGTTCCTGTTATAGTAGCCTGGCAAGGCGCTTCTCCAGGTACAAGAGTTGCCCATGGTGGCAATGATACACTTGATATTTCAAAACAATTAATAGCCTGAATAATATATTCATATCGCTCTCCTACCTTTCCCTCAGTACTTGGAGTTGATATTATTTCTGGTGGTTCCGGAGTCGCACTACCTGATACAGTTACTGTCCAAGTTTGTGTTACCGTATTTCCACCATTAAATGCTTCTATTGCAAAATTAAAAGTTTGACCTTCGCTACCCTCTGGTGGCGTTCCAGTTATAACATTGTTAACTAATGTTGCCCATGGTGGTAAAGATAATGGTGTGAAGGATACCTTTCCAGTTGCAGAAGTTACAATGTTATATGCATACTCTTCTCCTACTTTTCCTTCAGTGCTTGGTGTTGATGTTATTTTAAATTCTCCAGGAGCAGGAGCAGGAACAACAGTAACATCCCATGTTATCAGTTCTTCTTCTTCAAAACTTTCACCACGACAATTAATAGCTCTATATACTACTTTTAAAGGTTTACCTTGCATTTCCTCTGTTATAACACTACTTGATGTCCAAGTCTGTTGAAACTTTCCATTTTCAATTTTTACTACTTCTGGAACTGGGTTCGGCTCTATCACCGCTCCTTCCCAACTCATGATATATGTACTTCCATTACCTAACTCCAAGGGCTTGTCAGCATTTGAATCTGGCCTAAACCAATTAGTAGTAATAGTCACTTGATAATTTTCACCAACTACAGCCTTATCATAGTCTGGATCCACTTGATCCTCGGATTTAGGTTTACCATATGGACATTCTTCTGGTGTTGGTTCACCTGATATAGGCCAACATCCAGAACAAGCTGCGGATTCACCACTTTGTGTTACAACATCTAAATTGTAACCACCGTTAGAGGTATTTCCAGGTGGAATCTCTATAGTGAAAGTTAAAGTGGTATCACTAGTTGCTACAATGTTAGAAATTACAAATTCTCCTTCTAAATTGGTGATTATTTCAACTGGCGAGTCAGTTAACCAATTAGTTCCCTCACCTGTAACGGTTATTATTTTTTTACCACCATTTTGAATATTTGTTATAGGACTAACATTTATGATTTTTGGCTCTCCTCCGCCTTGACAGCAAGCGTCTATCTCAGATTGTAAGGTTTGGTTAATCACGGTCTGACTTTTAATAAAAGCAGACAACTGAGCACTCAATTCACTTATAGCACCAGAGTTTTCATCACAACATGCTTCCAAGTCTTCTATATCTGACTCATTTGACTTTACGTCCTCACTCAACTCACTTATGGCACTGTTGTTTTGTTCACAACATACTTCCAAGTCTTCTATAGCAGTAGTATTGTTGTTTATATTTACAGTGTTCGCAGCTATAGCTTTAGCATTTTCTGCACAGCAATTCTGTAATTGCGCTATTTCTTCATTTATTGTAGAAATTTGCTCTTCTATAACAGATATTGTCTCAAATATCTCTGTAATTTGCTTTTGTATTATTTTAACTTGTTCTTGAAGAGCGTATACAGGGGCCATTATAACCCCTATACTTAGCTGCTTCGTCATATTTCTATCCTCAGAGTCGGTTATAACAACACTATCTGCGTCTACAAGTTTATTTTTCTGTGGATATGTGTATATTATAGCCATTTTTAGTCGTTTAGATGTTCTACATACTTCCTACCCAACTTATCTTTCTTAACAGTTGAGTAATCTTGAACACTTAATTGAGGATAATTTTTAGGATTGTCGCCTTTTAGCTTAAATTTAGACTCTAAGTCATCTTCGCTTACATAATCACCTACTTTATACTTTTTAAAGCCGTAAACCCTGTCGGATTTACCATCAGGTGTCTTACCATTTCTGCTAGATTTACCTTTTCTATTAAATTTTAACAAACTCATAGCTTAAAATTTTCTCATGTGCTTTAATATAGGGTGAGCATACCCTTTTGATTTAGATTTAGCATCAGCTCTATTGTTTTCTAAGTAGTGTAATCTAGCTTTTGGAGATAAATTTTTGTTATATGCTTGTTTAGCATCATATGATTGTCCACTCATAGAAGCCCCTTGTTTATTAGAGTTGTACATGCTAGAACCATGTCTTTTATGCATTGAAGATCCAAAGCTTATAGCTTGTTGAGTTGATCCACTTCCAAAATCATAAGACTCTCCACCACCATTTCCAGGTAAAGCCGCGTTATTACTTAAATCTTGAGCTCCTTGTGCAGTGACATCAGCTATTGCTTTGTTTTCTGCTTGGAATTCTGCTTTTGCTGCTGCTCCTTTTTTACCTCTACCGAACATTCTTCTATCTGTTCTTCTCTTATGTCTTTTAGCTCTACGCTGTTGTCTACGTTCTTGTCTGTTTTCTCTTCTTTCAGCTCTTCTTTCTTTTCTTTTAGCTCTTCTTTTCTGTCTTCTTTCTTTGCCTTTTTTGCCAAATAACGATGCTCCGTCCTCTGTTGTTTCCATGTTGTTAAATATTTTTATTATTAATAATTTTTATAATGCACTATAAGTATAGTATTCACAGGAAAAACTAGAAATTTACAAGGTACATTGTGACAAAAGGTACCTACTAGTATACTTAGCTAGCTAATGTCATATATTTATAGCCCGGTATTAGATATATAGAAGTTTTGTGTTGCCCTACCACAATTTTATTTTGTTTTCATTTACAAAACCAATTTTTAATTTCGGGGTTCCCCTTGTTTATACGATTTTATTGTTTATATTATGCGGTTTTCGATATATCGTTGCGACGATCATACGATCGAGTTCGTTAACTTATACAAACTATTTAGCTTTTTATTGCACAGACTGACTACGACTATATAAAGATAATATATATATAATAATTAAAATAAATACTATGACTAATATAACTAAATCTCGCTTCGTAATCTCTAACTCTTTAATCGGTAGAAACCTCATCATTACATTCACTAATAAAAAAGGCGAATCATTCACTTACAATCATGATGAAGTGTATGCTAACAATGCTACTCGATTACTCGCAATGAACTGCTTCATCAAGTATGGTAACTATACTAACTCTAATAAATTACCAAACTGGGCTAAGTAAACTATGACAATAGCCTGTTACTCTTATATACTAACATGCTAATGTCACACTATTAATATAATATAATTAATATATTTGAGTAAAATAATGAGAACTCATGTGCTATACTCTAACTAATAAATAAACTAATAAACTAATATACACCTTTAAACTAAACTAAATTATGAAAACTTTAAACTACATTTCAATACTATTTTTAACTACTATTTTAACACTAATAATATACAATATATTCACCTATGGTATTATAAACTATATTTCTTTTAATGGAATTTAATAAATACACAAACTAATTACAACACTAATCAGATAATATATATAACTAAACTAAATTAATAATAAATAAATATAATAACTATGAAAACTAATAATTTAACAACTAAAAGATTTGTAATAAGAAAATCTCTAATCGGTGAAAATGTAGTAATCACTTTCACAAATAAAAAAGAACAAACGTTCACTTATGACCATGACGAGATTTATACTACATTTCAAGAAAAGTTCGAGTCAATGCCTTGCTTTCAAGAATACGGCTCGTATACTAACTCTAACACAGTACCAAAATTCTGTAGAGAACTAAGTGAGATATCTTAGTAAAACAAAACTCGTAGTTGATCGCCATACTTTAGCGAGTATAAATAATACGAACACTTGGCGCAGCACAAACTTTTTAAAATTAATAACTATGTATAATACTAATAATCCTTCAAACTGGACTTGGTCAAAAGCATTTGCAGAAATGGCTAAAACAGTAAATCAAGCTGAATTAACTCAGCAAGTAATTAATCACTTAGCAGGTTACAAAGGTAAATCTCATGGTGAATATGTTAAACTAAGTAAAGAGAAACAAAATAATCTTTATGAAATACTCGGTCAAATACTATGAAAACTAAATTATATCCAAATCAAACGCTAACTGTACTTGATTATTCAGCAGGTGAAATACACCAATACAGTGATGTTGACTATGAAAAAATTACTAATAGTGAAGAACTCGACGATTTTATAAAAGGTCTTGGCTATGATCTAACTGAAGTGGAATATATGTTCCACACTGACGCAACTATTTACAATTTAACTAACAACTTATGAATAAAATAATACTAACTGTTAGCATGTTAACAAGTATGATAACACCTAACGAAATAAAAAGAGATGGAACTGAAGTATACCACGGAACTCAACTAGTTTGGGCAATGGATAACTTAAAAGATATACAAGAGTATATTTATGAAGACATGGTAAATGGTAAGATCGATGAAGCAACTGCTGAAAACTATAGCGATCTACTTGACGAAACTCAAGGTTTTATAAGAGATTTTTATGAAAAGCAATGTCATTAATCACAAACTAAATACAAAAAGCATAAGATAATATATATATGAAATGTACGCACAATATACCAAAACAAAGATTAGCACTCGGCTATACTACATGCGTCGAGTGCTCAACAGAAGAAAAACTAGGTTGTATAGATACTATCAACCACAAGACAGGTAACTCAATACAAGTTATGTCACGCGAAGATGCTGATAAAGCTAGCAAGTTACTACAACGCGCAGGTTACTCAACTCTTCGTGCTCTGTCAGGTAAATCTACAACTAAAAAGCGTAGAATACTACACGGTTGTCGCTTAACTAACGTAGGTAGTCAACAATTATATGAGCAAGTTGGCAAAACTTATGCAGATTACTACGATGTAGATAAAGATCTTGCTGCTCGTTACTTGCAACGTGCACTCGACAACTACGAAATATCACAGCTACAATACAACAAGATATTACAATTGCACAAACTAATTACAACAAAGTAAAGATAATATAA
>TARA_R100000654_G_scaffold36217_1_pt1 | contig 13636 bp, 11 predicted proteins | sample TARA_R100000654 | Tara Oceans TARA_R100000654 (sample SAMEA2622473) | marine metagenome | biome: marine biome (ENVO:00000447); feature: surface water layer (ENVO:00002042); material: "saline water (ENVO:00002010), including plankton (ENVO:xxxxxxxx)" | depth 5 m
CTTTTCGCAGGGCCAAGTGGTTCGGGAAGTTTAAATTCTTCAGCCATGATAGTCCTTTATTGAACTGGATAGTCCAAACCGTTAAAAGTAAATATTGTTTTACCCGCAGCTTTTGCTTCGTCATTAAGTTTTTTAGCTGTTTTAGTTGCTTCACCTGTACCAGTTGATCCTTTTGATCCTTTAATTATATCGTCTACATATTTGTTTAGCAATTCTGGATCAATCTTACCGTCTTTATATATATTCTCAGCATGACCAAATGGATTTTTTATAATCTCTTCTCTTAAACGAGACCGTTCGCGGTCTTCAGTGTATTGATTTGAACCTGATGAACGAACACTCGCAACGGCAAGCTCTCTTCTGTATCTTAGATCCGCTGCTTTTCTATCCGCCGCTGTATTTATAGCAAGCATCTTGACCTTGTCAGCACGAGCTTGGCGTGTTGCCTTGTCTCCACGCAGCATATCAATCATTGCAGCAGAGGCCTGACCAAAGTCTCCAGTGGAAGCAAACACTGAACCAAAGATAGCCATAGCAAAACCTTTGTCTTTTGCGATTTGAGCCTCATCCTCTTTGAAGAGTTCTTGGTACTGCTTCATGTACTTACTGACATAACTATCAAAACTCTCATCGTCTTTTACATCATCCTGATCCCCAGACATTCCTGCCAAATCACGATTTGTAATCTTTTCAACAATTCCAGTAGCAACTGGGTCAAACCCTCGATTATTTTTAAGTGTGGTTATAACCTTTTCACTAAACGCAGGAGCGTCTGGATTCTCTGGCTCTTTTACCTCTAAGACCTTTTCGTCCTTTTTTATTACAGGAGTATTATCTTGGTCTGTTGAAGCTTCGCCCTTGTCTATTTCAGGAGCATCCTCTTGGGCTGTTGGATCTGTAAGGTTGCTCATAATTTCCGTAGCTTTATTAGTAAGTTGTGGAACTATACTTGTTGCTGCCTCAAGTAGTTCTTCAGAAACTGTTCTTTCTGCTTCTGGACCCGCCTCTGTTGTTAACTCTGGGGCGTATCTTTCGTCTGTTGGCGCAGGAGGCGTCTGATCTCCTGAGATAAACCCTTGTAATTTGTCAACGCCACTCTCAAACAAATTACCAATATTTTCAATTCCACCCGCACCTAAATCAACTAATTTTTCAGATATTCGTTCTTTCATTGTCTGTGGCATATCAGCAGGAGGCTCGTTTACCACACTGGGTAGCGCAGAGACGACACCTTGTTCTATGGGATTTAATGATGGACCTCTACCGAAAAGCGTTGGATCAGAAAAAACTCCACCCCCAACGCTTGTCGGATTCAATCTAGAGGACGGCATTGTTTTTGCACCAACAGGAAATGTAGCATCCCCAACAAAAGGTTGTGGAAACGGTTCATCTGCTTTCGGAGCAATTTCCGTACCATCAACTCTTCTAAATCCTTGTCCCAATGGATCAGTTGTAGAGAATGCAGGGATTGATTCACCTGTGTCCGCAAAAACACCAAGTGTTTCATTAAATCGGTTACCCGTAATTGAGGGCTTGAGTTGATCATAACTAGCAATGTTGGCTAGTGACTCTCGTCTAATTTGATCCTTCTCCTCGTCAGAAAGAATCCCTTGACGTTTGAGAGTTTCTTGAAGTCTTTCTTTTGCCTTTTCTAACTGACCTTCATATGGACCTTCGCCAACAAGACGTGTGTTTAATGTAAGGTTGCCATCCGCATCAAACAAATCGTTTCTATTAACAAGACCCTTTTGTCTAACGTTTTCCGCAAAACGAAGAATGGACTTACTTACATCTCCTCCACCTGTTAAAATCCCCAAGGTGTCAAGTCCTAGTGCCGCCACTTCATTGGCACCAAGAACTGCTGCTCCTCCCCCAAGGTTAAGAACATCAAGAAGAGTTTCTCCTAAATCAAGTGCTGCATTTTTAACCTGTTTACCAGCCTTTGCTTTTTCAAGAACTTTCATTTGTAGTTCTACTTCGGGGTTGGGGCTTTCTTCTCTGTAGTCTATTTCAAAGTTCTCTCGTCCGCTAATTTCAGGGTCAACATAAGTAGGAGTCCGAAAGTAATTAAAGATGTTCGACAAAACACCGCCACCGTTTTCATATCCAACAGCTTGCATCATCGGTTCAGACGATGCCATGATACCGCCTTTTCTACGAAGCTCGTCTCTTGCACCACGGTTAAACAGTTTACGATCTAGTACGTTCATCCAAATACCCCCGCATTTTGCAATCCACCATACGTCAGTGCAGCACCTGTAAATTGTTGAAAGGGAGACGGTCTAGGTGCAAACGTAGTTTGTGCCGTGCCAATTGGAGCACCCTGTATAATATCAGAGAAAAATCCAACCTGTTGATATGGTAACATTTGGTTTGCACGTTGCGCATCCAATAAGGACTGTTGGTAACGTTGCCCTTGTGCACCCATCTGAGATAGTAGATTTACATCCGCTGCGCCCATCCCTTGCTGCATACCACCTAGATTTGCCATTTGCATACCAAGTCCGCCAATACCTTGTCCAAGTCCCGCTGCTTGTTGTTGTGCGCCGAGTCCAGTGTTTATACCTTGCAATCCAAGTCCCGCTGCTTGTGCGCCGAGTTGACCCGCTTGATTAGCACCTCGCATACCCATGTCAGCAGCTTGCATACCCATTTGTCCTGACGCTTGAGTTGTTGAAACATCTTGACCAAGTCCCGCTAATCCAAGTTGACCCGCACCTTGTGCAAATCCCCCTGCTTGTTGTTCGCCACGCAATCCAAGTCCTGCACCTTCGAGGGCACTACGCTGCGCTAGTTGCTCTGCGCTAAGTCCGAGTTGTCCTGCTTGTCCCGCCGCTGAAATTTGTGTTCCTGCACCCGCTTGACCAAGCTGACCCAAAGTTTGAGCACGTTGAAGTTGACGCCTACGAGCATCTTCAAAAGATTGTCTAGCACGTTGCGCAGCCTGTTCATATCCAGTTTGCCGCATTTGAGCCGCTGTTCTTGCTTGTCTTTCAAGTATATCTTCACGAAGAGGCTCTTCTCTTCTGAACTGTTCCAAGAATCGGCGGCTTCCAGTAAAAGCACCTTGACGTAACGCTTGATCTCTGGTTTGACGCTCAACCTCATCAAGTTGTCGCGCACCTGCTCGTTCAATATCAGCCAATGCCGCATCAATAGCTTGTGTTTCAAAAGGGTTGTAAAACTCACTTACACTTGTCGGATCAAATTGATTTGCTGCGCCACGTAAAGATGCAATGCCTCGACCAGCAGTACCCCGACCAAATCGACCCGCATCCATAAGTGCCTGCTGCGCTCCAGCCGTAGACTGACGTGCGCGTTCAGCAGCAATGTCCGCTTTAGAAATACCAGACTCTGCAAACCCACGACCACGTTGAGAAGCAAGATCCATTTTTCTACTAGCTTGACCTGCAATGGCTTGACCGCGACCCTCCAAATTCCGCAAACGATTTGCCGCCGCTGTTCCCGCTGCTTCTCCGCGACCCGCCGCAGCTAAAACACCACGACCCGCCGCCCCTAAAGCTTGTTGTCCTAAACCAACCTGACCGGGTATTTGCCCAGCTAATGCTTGAGTGGCATCTAGAGCTTGACCCGTGGCTCTTATACCTTGCATCTGGGCATTCGATGCAGCATCAAGATACGGTTGATAGGATCCAACACCTGATTGAGTCAGGTTGTAGGCCAGATCTTGTAACGGATCACGAGCAGCAATCTGATATTCGGGCATTTCTCCCGTAAAAAGCTCTTGAGCACGAGGTAATAAACCCTCAACGTAATCAGGGTTTGGAATCATTTCCCCTGTGTCGGGGTCTTCTATAAATTTATCTCCAAAGCCATAAAGAAACGGTTTTGCTTCTTCTGGTAAATCTCTAACTACTGTCTGTTGTGCTTGTCCGCCGCTACTGCCTCTACCCATGTCTTATGTCCTTTGCATTTTTAAATACAGTTCCGCCGCCGCTTTGGCACGATCACCATTCTTAGTGTTGCCAATAATCTCAGAAGCACGTTCATAGTCTCCATCTGGGTCCATTGCCGCTAAATCTTTATGTGATAAAACCACCTCCTGAGTAGATAGTGCAGCCTCTTGTACAGGTACCCCGTCTTGATAAATCATTGCAGGTATTGAATCACTTGTTGGAGTTCCTGGACCTTCAATGCGACCCCCTTCAACCGCACCAAAAACTTTACTTGCCGGAACGTATGTACCACCGGGACCGTAGTATCCTCCACCCATATATGGTTTTCGTTTTTCCATTTTAGGTTGTGGAGCAAGCGCACTAAACAATAAAAGATTTCCGGGCGACAATAACCCTTCTTTTCCAGTGAGAGATGCAAGACCTCCTAGCAAACCTTCTTTTTTTATCGCCTCTGATAAACCTTCACCCCCTTTATCAAGTCCCAAGGCTCCGCCAACTCCTCCAATTGCAGCAGATTTAAGAGCATCTCCTATATCATCTCCAGTTAGCAAAGAGGCTATTCCACTAGATAATGCCGCAGTTCCCATTGAACCAAGAGCGGTTTGTAAAGCTGTTGGTAGAAGGGCTTTACCTAGAATAGGGGCGAGAAGTTGAATCATAACGTACTACCTCCGGCGGCTTGTGGCATAGTTACTGTAATCTTTGTATGTCTTTTTGTGTCTGCTGTCCATGCTTCTCCACAATCAGGACAATTTCCATCTGGGTATGAGGCAACTTCTTCTGGTGTGTCCACTAAGTTATCGCAGTGATGGCACTGTAACTTGTCTTCAGATGTTGAGGGTTTCCACTTTGAACCATCCGTTAATGTAATAATTGTTTCGTCGCTCATACTACTATCCTTAATTCACCAGTTGAAGTTTTATACACATCATTTACCGACAATCCTCCAGAGACAGCCGCAGAGTTGTTTGCATGTATTGGTAAGTTTAACAAATTTAAAGTATTAAATACAGCAGTTCCAGGGTTTTGTGCTTGAGTAAGATAAACAGAAAACGCTCGAACTACTTCTGAAAAATATCGCTGATCGTATGCTTGAGGAGCAAGTGGAAAATACGGGACTGGTGCTTCTTTAGTAGCCATTATCTTCTTCCATCCTGTCTAATGTCTACACGGGGTGAGCCAAGTCTCCAACCAACACCTGTATCGCTAGACTCCACTCTTAATGCCATTGACCGACCACGAAGCCTTACATAGACTTGGTTCGTAAACTGCTCTACAGGAGCAGTGGCTGTTCTAGTTACTGTCTCGTCATCAGTTTGTAGGTAGTTACCACCCGGAAAGTTTCTTGCTTTCATGGTGAGTGTCACACTTGGACTCAATGAAGTGGAGTTTCTAAAAGTGACATCAGGTATTACTTTACTTACAAAAGAAAAGTTGTTTCCATCTCCAAGGTCAAACTGACTAGATTCTATATACGCACTAATGGCTGTAGCAGGTGCCGTGCTTCCGTCATCAAATCCATTTTCATGATAATATAAATATCCATCAAGACCCGCTGCAATTGGATAATCCACAACCCCACGATCTGTCCATGCCCCACGATCCAATGTTCCGTAGTACCATATATTTTGCATATAATTGTAGACAACATATCGATTTACTGTGGAGCTACCTGATGAAGAATAAAACCACCAGACTTCTGAGTACGCAGTGTTTGATGCAGCAAATATTTTTTCTACCTGTCCTTCGTTAAAATCACTAAACACATAATCTTTTACACTACATGGTATCTTTTGAACTGAACCAGTATACACATAAAACTCATTAGCACCCATCCAATATACATTGTCTTCGATAGCTATTGCGGCATTCGGACTTGCTATGGTTATATTTTCAGAAACCATATTGATGCCGAATGTAAACGGTGGCCCTAAATACTGCATCGCGTGAAGAGATATATCGGTAAACACTAGAATTTGCTGCCGTGTTTCTGTTGCCGTAACAATCCTAGAACCAGATCCCACAAGCAAATCACCTGCTGTATTTGTAGTAGTTGGTGTCCAATCAGCGGCGTCTTCTTGATCTGAGAACCTTATTAATAACGGGTCTTGTGTAGCACTTCCTAACGGATTACAGCCAAAAGCAATGACATGCCTATCTACGTCAGAAACAAGAACTTTTGCTGCTATAGTGGGAGTGTTGCTTGCTCCTGACAAAGAAGACAGAGGCACAGCCCTTTGCGACAAAGGAGTAGATGCAGACGCATCCCAATAGTAAACACCACCGTTGTACACGTTGATAATTAAGTCTTCACCAAAGTTATCATGTGACCACAAGCGAAGCGTATCTGTTTGAGCGTTAATAGTAGCTGCTGACCCCCAAGTTCCTCGTGACCAAGTCCCTGCACCCCAACCATTTCCAAATACAGATGTCTCTAATCCTGTATTGATTTGATATGCACCAACGACAGATGAGCCTCCGTTACCTGTATCTGAAGAGTTTGCTGCTACAGCGACGGGAGTGTAGTTTCCAGCAGATGTGATGTCGGATACTGTATTAACCTCACGAGCAATAATTGTGTAGCTATTACTATTAACAATAGTAGCTATTTGATATTCTTGATTTAAAACATTAGCGGTAATGTTGCCACCAAGAGTAGCGGCACCGCTGAAGGTTACAAAATCACCCTCAACAGCTTCATGGTTTGTGTCCGTAACTGTGATAGTAGAAGATCCATTTGTCGCCGCAAAGGTTACATCTCCAGCAGATGTCGTGACTCGTATTGGGGTTATATCGTAGTAGCCTTGACCGCTTTCAATATAATATTTGTCACTTGTACCTACACCTAGATAATTATCTAAAGCAATTGTCCTCCAAGGATGCAATGCACGACAAGAACCAAGAAAAGATTTAAGACCAAGCCGTGTCCAACCGCCGATCTTTTCTGGATAACCCGCTCGAAATCGAACTTTATCCATGTCAAACCAACCACCCTCATTACTGTACGAGGTAGTTTCTTTATTGATCCCCGGTTGAAACTGAAGTTTGGTTAGCGGCATTGTGCATCCTTAATTAGTTCAATTGAACTTATGGCTTAGTGGGCCAATCGCTGTCTTGAAGATGAGGCCAATTGGAATGTGCACTTATATCACGTAACGCTTGACGATAAGCTGTTTGATCAGATGACATAGTTAGATCAGAACTTGCCCACCAATCTGTTTCAGCAATAAGGCTATTCCTTGTACTGCGATTATTTTTAGCGGCATCATTGTCTAACCGTGTTTGGTATTCAGTCTCTTGTTCCGCTTTAGTTTGTCCACCTTCAATATCAGCAAACATATCAACAATTTGCCAAGCATGCACCCAATCTCCATTTGAGTTCTGCTCCACGCCATTTCTTACTGCATGTTGATATGCACCAATCCCTTCTGTTGGCGCAGCAGCGATCATTACTGGATCAACGTTTAATGAGTCATAAACATTGCTGTTCCAGACCTTTGGAAACGAAATATTAGGGTTGTCACGCCTTAACTCACCTTGAGTTTTAACTTCGCCTGTTGTTCGATTGCGATATTCAGTCATCAGTTGTTACTCCTTTTTGACCTTGAGTTATGCCGCAACTGCATAAAATAAATATGTGTCACCATTGGTGTTGATGGATTGATAAGTGTTAAATTTTATATTGAACCCTGCACTGTAGGTATCAATTGTATCTTGGTTTTGGATTAAACCTGCCGCATATTGGATATACCAAAACGGTTGGTTGCTTGCAGTTAAGTTTGCCTCATCCCAGAAATACCAATTGCCTGTAGAATTAGTTTTCTTGATCATCAACAGGCGGATTCCGTTTGAAAAGCCACAATCGATGTTTTGATTCGTTCCGTTTCCAGTGAATGTTCCAACTTTACTTATGCCAGACGCATTTCCGAATAAGAGCATAATATGGTCTTGATTGGTGTTATTATAACCACCGCCAGTGTAAAAATTTGTATCGGTTGGATGCGTATTTTGCCAAAGAAGTGTATCTGTGCTTGACGCAGAATTTAAATTTAATCTTAGATATTTATTTGCACCAAGTGGCCTTGCATAAACATATACATGAGTTGTTGTGCTAACGGTAAACCACCACGCCATCCCAACTTCACCCCCTAAGTTGTGGGTGTGCGTCATGTTAGACCCAGTGCCAGTAAAACAAAACGTGTCGAAACCTGTTGGCTTTCTCTGCCAGAAGTAGCCTAAATCACCAGTGCCGTTTGAACTATCCCTAAAACCATTTTGATACTGAAAATTGTGACCTGACCAAGTGTAAAACTGTGGCCCACTAGTTTCATATAGCCTATCAGTGTATCTTCCTTGTATTTGCCTAGCTCCAAAAGTCGGAGCATCAGTGGATCCACCACCCACATTTAAGTCAATAGCCGCGTCAACTCTAAACCCTGTTGGGGTTGACCACCCCGGCGGTTGATTACCACTTGCATTTCCATAGGTACCCTTAAATACGTCTGCACCTGTTTCTGCCGCTGCCATTGGCCGACGAATTGCCATGTAAATGTAAGTGTCATTTCCTGTATATTGATACTGAAAACCAGTAGATGTTGGATGGCCTCTAGTGTCAAAGCTATTATACTCTGTGTTGCTTAAATTTGCTCTGAGCATATAATCCATATTATCTTGGTGAGTATTATGCACCCAACCCCTCATCATATCGAACATTTCCCAGTCCATTGTTTCGTTTACTTTGCGGACTAAAATCCATTGAGGCTCAAAGCCTAAAGTAACATCTGCAATACCCGACCCATTAGTTGTAAAATTTCCACATTTTATAATGTCCTGATCGCCTGTCGTGCCAAAGCCACCGTCACTGTTGTTGTGGGCAAAAAGATACATAACATAACTATCGCCATTATTATTTGTACCAGCCCCATCGTAACCTGGGTTTTTAATAGTTACCGTTGTGCTTGTCGGTGTTGCTGTTAATATACCACCATTAGTAAACTCTGAATAAGTTTGATTAAGTGTAACTCCGTAATTAGTTCCCGATAAACCTCTATGCCAAATATGCCAGTCGGATGCTCTAGTTAGATTTTTAATCATTACCATACCCGGAGCCGACCCTAGTGAATGCGAAATTGCTCTGCCAGTAGAGCCATCTCCCGTATAGGTTAAACAATCAAAAAAATTTGATTGCTTGGCAAAACTCCAAGCACAATACTTACCACCACTTGTGCCATTTGAGCCTGTGTGACCTGTTCCATAAGTAAATCCGTTTGTCTGCACACTTTGACAAACCCTACGTCCCAAACCATCGCCATTTGTATCTAGTGCGTCAGTAGCATTAGGCACCAAGTTATTTTGAATACCTGTTACTGTATCACACAAAGCATGACTGAAAGCTGATGAACGGCACTTAAACCAAATCATTCCCCCATTTGTTGATAAGTCAGTGCCACTATTAACAAATGTTGCATTTCCGTTATCTGTGGCTCTATATAGCGTACTGCTAAATATACTTTCTACATTTACGCCCTCACCTGCCGCAGGTGCAGCCGCTAATTTTTTAAACACTGACATTAAGCTGAACTCCCAATCCAAACGCCATAAAGCGTTGAGCTAATTTTAAATAAAACTACGGTGTCTGACGCAGTAAGTGTTGGCGCAATGTTTCCTGTGCGAGAAACCCAATAGATCGTAGGCCATGTGATTGTGTAAGATGACGCGCTTGTTAAATGAAGAGACATACTTTCGCCAGACGATAGACTATCAGTAAATGTTGTGTTAGAACTTATCGTTTTGGTTTGTGTTGTTCCATTGTTAGGGTCTAACGCTGTACCTGTTAAGGCATATACTGTTTCTACAATAGCATTGGAAAACTTAACATCACCGTTTGCATCAGCAGTGACAACTTTGCTTGCTTGTGATGTGCCAAGCGTCGTGATGTCGTTATAATTTAGTTCTGCCGTTGTAGAAGTTACACCATCTAAAATGTTTAGTTCTGCTGTCGTAGCTGTAACACCGTCAAGTATGTTTAGTTCTGCTGCTGTAGAAGTTATCCCTAAATTAGTTAAAGCCGTTGCAGCACTAGCTAAATCAGACAGGTTGTTAGTTGAAGTTAGTAGATTAGATAGATCCTCTGCTACGGCTGTAACTGCGGCACCTGATCCCGCACCATCACAAAATATAACCCCTGTATCACCGTTGTTTATAGTTACATTTGCACCTGAACCTTGAGAAAAGACACAATTATGACCCGAAGAATTTTTTACAAAATATAATTTTTGAGCATCATTTGGTGCTATTGTAATTGTGCAAGCTTGTGATGCACTGCTTAATACAAGAACCCTATACATACCGTCTGACAATGTTCCGTCAGTTGTAGTTAGTGTATGCGCCGCACCAGAGCTAGACAGATTAATTGTCCCTACACCATTTGTAATTCTATCTATAATATCAAAGTTTAAATTAGTGGTATCGCCCCATGTTCCAGACTGTTCGCCTGTTGCGACTTTCTCGATACCTCCGTTTGTTGTGTATGTACTTGGCATCTATATCACCTTTATGCTGCGATTTCTGTCCACGTTGTCCCCGGTTCAGGGACTATTCTACCCCAAATTAATGGCGATGTCACCTCACCAGTTGCCGAAACTCCCGTTGGCGAGACAACCGCTCCGCCAGTAATAGTTACACTACCTACACCACCCGTAGCTTGAAGACCAGTCGGTATTGTCGTAGCCCCACCAGTTGCCACAACTGATCCAACTTGTCCTGTTCCACCAACCCCCGTCACTGATACGTTTGCATCCGCAGCAATTGTCACTGATCCTACACCACCCGTAGCAGCTAAACCTGTCGGCGGTACATTTGCTGTTCCTGTGATTGTTGGACTTCCTATTCCACCTGTGGCAGCTACACCCGTAGGAGTCACAACGATACGTGGAGTTACTGTAACTGATCCTACACCGCCCGTACCAGACACGCCCGTTGGGGATACCACTGCTCCAGCAGCGGGTGTCGGAGATCCTATTTGTCCTGTGCCAGATACTCCAGTTGGAATGACTGTAACATTAGATACATGAGAGGCCGATCCTACTTCACCTATACCAGCTACACCTGTTGGTTGAACAAAAGCGTTACCACCAGAGGACATAGTGCCTACAAAACCCTGTCCTTCAACGCCAGTTGGAGAAACAACAATTCTAGGGGTGGCAACAGCGGTGCCTACCTGACCTGTACCTGCAACACCCGTAACGGAAAAGTTTGCTTCACCTGTAACAGTGACCGACCCTACACCACTTGCACCCACTAGACCCGTTATCGGGGGAGAGATGTCTACAACACCGCTATCCCCGTAGGTAGTTTCAGAAAAGGGTGTAAAGCCAAACATTAGCTATTCCTTATCCGTAGGCAGCCGCAGACAATATGCCTACCCAATTACTGCCCCCGTCTCTTGTGTAGAATACATACAGATTGCTCTCTCCTGACGCAGGGGCATCTGGCGCACTGCCGCCTGCCCAGTCTACTGAATTAGGCCATGTAAGTGTGTGGCTTCCACCTGCTGTTACCTGTAAAACAAAACCTTGTGCGTAGCCACTAGACCCACCGCTAAAAGTAAATGTAGTGTTACCACTCGTTGTAAGACTAAATCCACCAGCACTGTTTACGTTACATGTTGGAGTTGTTCCCGATAACGCATCATAATCTTCAGCTAATGAGCTATCTTCTATATATACACTGGTATTATTTACAGTAACTCGACTTGAACCACCTGTCCTCAGTGAAATACTATCAGTGCCAAATGAAACTAGTGTGTCAGTGTCACCGGCATGGTAAATTGCACTATGAAGAAAAATATCATCAACTGCGTTTATGTTACCGCTTATATCAATATGAGAGCTATTAACAGAAAGAATAGAAGTGCCACCCACCGTAAAGGTCACATTATTTGTGCCAAAACCCATCTTTGTATCTGTGTCACCAGTGTGGTAAATTTCAGACGCAAGATATATATCATTTATACCAGTGAGGTCTTGGTTTTGAAAATCAGAGGAACTGTTGGTTATTTTTAATCTGTTTGTGCCATTAGTAGAAAATGCAATAGTATCTGCCTCTCCACTAGGTTGATACATACCAGTGTTTAAATCATTGTTGAAAGAATATCCTGGGTTCCCTGCTACCCTGCCACTGTTTGTAAGTTGAACGTATGGTGTATGACTGTTGCCACTTGTTTGCACATCACCTGATGTGCTTATGCCATTGTTAAAAGAAGCTTTACCTGCATCTGACATATCAAGTGTAAGGGCTGTTATTACAGAACCACCATCGTTACCTTTAAATAATAAATCGGCATCTCCAACCATAGAACGAACTGTAAAATCGTTGCTTTCATTTCGCAACATGCCAATGTCGCCACCTGCATCTCTTATACGGATAATACCACTATCAGCATCTAAATGAATTTCTCCTGAAACGTCTAGTAAAAGATTACCATTTGCTGCTGCAATTTTTCCGTTTGTTCCATCTCCTACTAATTCAAGATCGTTGCCATCACCCATTAATAAATATTGGAGATCACCCATTTTTACGTCATGGTTAAATATTGCAGTACCACCATCTGACATGTCTAGGGTAAGGGCAGTTATTGTAGAACCCCCATCATTACCTTTAAAGATCATATCTCTATCACTGGCTCTGCTTTGGATTACAGCATCTGTACTACTATTTGCAAAAGACAGAATTGGAGTGCCATCATCAAAAAAGTTTATGAAACCACCGTTTGCATCAAGCTTAATATCAGCAGCAGCATCTATTACGAAATCATCTGTTGCTGTAATAGTATCAGCATTAATGGTCAATTCATCAACCGTGAGTGTTGTCAGTGTACCAAGGCTTGTGATGTTAGGTTGTGCAGCAGTTGTGACTGTCCCTGCTGTTGTTGCAGTAGACGCAGCTACGTTAGTCACATTACGCCCATCTGCGGTGGCTATGTGTCCACTCGCATCAAGGTATACAGCTTTTTCGGCAGGTTGCGTAATGAACACATCCGCAGCACCTGCCGTTAAGTTTATAGCATTTCCTGAATTAGAACTTTCAAGGATAGTTGTTCTGGCAAGCGTTGTTCCAGAAGAAGTAAACGTACCAAGCCCAACCTCAAATTGCCCTGTACTACTTTCAAATATAGCATAGTAAGTTGTATCGCTATTAGAAAGAACAGAGGTAAAGGTTTGGAATCCTGTTACGGCTCCGCCTAATGTTAGAGTACCTGTCCCTGTGGTTGACGTAGTCTCTTTTACTCGATCTTTAACAACAAGTGCCATCGCAACAATCTCCTATCTAGTACCGTTTAGGCGATTCTTATAATTGCGTTTGAAGCATCCGCTGTTGGAAAAGCAATTTGAAAGTCACCCGCCGTAGATGTTTTATCACCACCAAAGTCCAAAACAACTACACTGTTAGCCGTACCTGATCCGCCACCTTCAGTGGTATTATAGATCAATGCACCACGCGCTGTAATAGTTGCAGAAGTAAACGTAATGTCTGCAAAGTCTGTAAGAGCAGTTGTACCTGAAGTAGTTGGATCAACACGGGTTAATGTGCCACCACCTGCGGAATAAGAACCAGAGTTACTTACTTCGTTTGAAGTTGTGTAAGCTGTGGTTGCCGCATTAAATGAAGCACTGTTGTCATATAATGCGATTTTGAAAGTATCTCCACCGCTGTTTTTA
>TARA_R100000654_G_scaffold38085_2_pt1 | contig 13562 bp, 20 predicted proteins | sample TARA_R100000654 | Tara Oceans TARA_R100000654 (sample SAMEA2622473) | marine metagenome | biome: marine biome (ENVO:00000447); feature: surface water layer (ENVO:00002042); material: "saline water (ENVO:00002010), including plankton (ENVO:xxxxxxxx)" | depth 5 m
CACCATGTTCCCATTTTGGACTGACCTAATTCAAGATAGTGGTTCAAGAATGAAGTCTTGGGGAGATAGCACAAAAATGATCTTGGGTTGGTATGACATGAAAGAATTTGGCAGAAATAATACTGACAATAGTTTTGAGATTATACTTTACCCAAATCACTCTTTTGAATATAGATATGATGAATTAGACATTACTAATCATGATGTGATTATTGGTGAGGTAGGTGCAAATAGCTCACAGGTTTATCAATATCTATTTCATGATGAATGTAATACAGGAAGCACCAATAGTGGTTCATGTGTATCAACAAACTGGAATAACACATCTTCTAACACTCTATTAGAAGGTGGAGGCAGTCTTTATGGAGTGGGCAGTGGCAATGGCATTGATTGTTCTAATCCACTCAATGATAGTAGCTGTTCAGGATATGCTGATGCCTTATTAACACAGCAGTGCAATATCACTCAACTTTATAGTCAGTCTTGCCCTAACTATTGGCAAGCCTATGATCAGCAACAATGTGATGATGACCCTCAATATGCATCTTTTTGTGCTGGTTTTAGACAAGAAGAGTCAGTGGCTTTTTTTAATGAGGATAATGTTGATTATGGTTTTGTAGATGAACAAGAGCAGTTTGCTACTGGTATATTTGAAGATGAACACCATCATCATGGCTTTGAAGAGCCTTTTGAGATCATAGAATTTTTTGAAGAAGATATGCCATTTGTTTTTGATGACTTTAATGAACCACAAGAGTTATTTGGTGAGCCATTTAGAGATGAGTTTGAAATATTTTTTGAGCCTGAGCCACTACCATTTATTGATGATTTTCGTGGTCATGATGATTTTCTACCACAAGAAGATGTGTTTGTTGAACAATTTATCTTACAAGAGACTTTGTTTATAGAAGATTTTAGTGAGCCTGAAAACTTTTTAGTCATCAATACCATTGAAGAATTAGATGATTGGTTTGAAGAAGAAAGAAGAGAACATCATGAAGAACATAGAGATGAAGAACAGGTAGCTAATAATGATGAGCCTGAAGAAGAGTTTAGAGAAGAAATATTTGAAGAAGAGGCTGTGGAAGAAGTCTTTGAAGAATTAGAAGAGGTGTTTGCAGAACTTGAAGAGGAGTTGATTGCAGATGTAGAAGAAGAAATTTTTGCAGAGCTAGATGAAATTGAAGAAGAAATAGATGTAACTAACACTGATGCATCACCTTCAAAAAGCAAAATAATAGCTTCTAATGTAATAAAAAATGCTTTAAATACTGCAAGCAATAGCATTAATTATGGTGGTGGCAATTCACAAGGTGGCTCCTCTGCCACAGGCACAGGTGGTGTTTCTTCACAAGGTGGCAACACCTCATCAGGTGGTATAAGCACATCTTCATCTCCTAGCATGTCTGATCAAATAGCTAGTGCTAATGCACAAAATAATCAAGTTTTATCTATGAGTTCAGGCTCAAATGCTTCTGTCACCATGACCATCACACCCATGAATGTGGGAGATGGTAGCACTCAAGTTGTTATGGCTGATGTGCAAGTTCAAGACATGCAAGGTCAAATTGATACAGCAGTGGGTGGTGTCATGACACAATCTGAGGCTGATCAAATAGCAGATAAAATTATTGCTCAAAACATTCAAGATCAACAAGAAGAGATGCAACAAGAACAACAATCAACAGGTGAGTACAGTGATGAGTCAAGCTTAGTAGCATTAATTGGTTATGTGCCTCAGTTTAGTGCTTACACAACCTATGAAATACCTGATCAAAATGTTTGGTATTCTTCTCAAGATATTTATGGTAACATTACCATGAATGATAACATTGAAGCTTTTTATGATTATGCAAGTACAAACATAAATAATTTACAAAGCATGATGCAAAATCAACCTGAAATATGGAGGTAATATGGACTGGTTACAAAATAAAACAACACAAATAATTGCACTTGTTGGCATAGTGGGAACACTTGCTGGCTTTGGCTACACTGGTGCTGAATATGTCAATAGACTAGAAAACCTAGAGGCAAAGATTGGTGGCATTAGTGAGGCAGAAGATAATGTGCAAGTCATTGAAGAAAGGTTTGCATCTATAGAGACATCTGTGCAATTTTTAGAGAAAGCAGTTGATAGCATAGATGTACCTGATGTTACAGAAATTAAAACAGATATAGCCACCATCAAAGCTGATTTAGAAAGCCTAGATAAACAAATAGAGGAAATCAAAGATGACAACAAGAATCCTCTTGCTGGTTAGTATATTTGTAATAGGTTGTTCAACACCATCTAAATTTATACCCATAGCAGAAAACTCTAACTTAGAGTGGAATGATAAATTTGACTCTGATGCATGGAGAGAAAAATATAAAAAATGTGAAGCATTTTTATATCATGATCATGATGCTTGGAATTGGTGCATGGATAATGAGTAAAGTCTTAGTAGGCATAGTTCTAGTCTTGCTTGCAATTTCATATTACTTATACAATCAAAATCAAATATTACAATCTAATAACATTGCCCTTGAGGGTGCTATAGCAACTCAAGAAGAAGCAATAAAATCAATTCAAGCAGACTTTGAATTGCAAACACAACAATTACAAGACCTTAGTGTAAAAAGTCAAATTGCACAAAGAGAATTAAATAGATATACACAGTTTATACAGAACTATGAGTTAGCCTCAAAGATATTGGCTGACCCAGTTGAAATGCAAAGGAAAATAAACAATGGTACAAAGCATATCATGGAGGACATTGAGAAAATCAGCACCACTGTTGATGGTCTTGATAATGGCTTGCAGTTGCAGTCTACTTCCAACTAAACAAATACAGGTTAGTGCAAAGCCTATAGAAAGGCAGATAGTTCAACCTATCATGCCTAGAGAGATTGATCTTAGGCAACCTGAGTGGATTGCAGTCACACCTGAAAACTGGGAGGAGCAACTAGCAAAAATTGAAAAACAAGAAGGTGAATTGGTTTTTCTTGCTATGACAATACCTGACTATGAAATTATGGCTTACAACATGCAAGAAATTAAAAGATATATTACAGAACTCAAAGATGTGGTTGTGTATTATAGACAAGTTACTACTAAAAAAGAGGAGGAATAATATGCATATATCAGATGCAGGAGTTGAATTAATTAAACATTTTGAGGGTTGTCCAACAGATGATGAAGGAAATTGTGTAGCGTATCTTGATGCAGTCAATGTGCCAACCATAGGCTACGGGCATACTAAAGGTGTAAAGATGGGTGATGTTTGGTCACAAGAAAAAGCTAACATCATGCTTGAGGAAGAGCTACTAGAATATGAAGGACATGTAAAAAACTTGGTTAAAGCACCCCTTAAGGAGTGTCAATTTTCTGCCTTAGTTAGTTTTTGCTACAACTTAGGACCGACCAACTTAGGCAATTCTACACTTTTAAAAAAATTAAATAATTTTGATTATGATGAAGTGCCTGAACAAATACTTAGGTGGGATAAAGCTGGTGGCAAGAGATTAGAAGGATTAGCTAAAAGAAGGCAAGCTGAAGCTAGAATGTATGAAGGTTTAGATTGGAAAATTGATGGGATTGTGTAAAATAAATTAACACTTGGTTTTGTATGTATATATCTCCTCTTAATGTTATCAAGTGTAATGGGAAACTAGGCTTCTAGTTTCCCAACCTAAACATGGATATAAGTAAAATAAAATCTTTTGATGCTCTATCAGATGATGAGCAAAAAAGAGCTTTACTCTTAATATCTAAGTGGAAAAACATAAAAAGCCAAGAAAAGTGTCAAACAGATTTTTTAGAATTTATTAAATATCTTTGGGATGGTGTCATTTTAGGTAGACACCACAAGATACTTGCAGACAAATTAAATAGAGTTTCACAAGGCAAATGCAAAAGACTTATGGTTATGTTGCCTCCAAGACACTCAAAATCTGAGTTTGCATCAACCTATTTTCCTGCATGGATGATGGGTCTTAATCCAGCACTCAAAATTATTCAAGCAACCCATACCGCTGAACTTGCTGTTAGGTTTGGTAGAAGAGTAAGAAACATTATTGATAGCCAAGAATATCAAAATGTTTTTCCCAACATATCATTGTCAGCAGATAATAAATCAGCAGGTAGGTGGACAACTGATGATGGAGGTGAGGCTTTCTATTCAGGTGTAGGTGGTGCTATCACTGGTAGGGGTGCTGATCTTTTAATAATTGATGACCCACATTCTGAGCAAGATGCAATGTCACCTACAGCCATGGAAAGTGCATGGGAATGGTACACCAGCGGTCCAAGACAAAGATTACAGCCGGGAGGCACCATAGTTCTAGTGATGACAAGATGGAGCCATAAAGACTTAGCTGGCAGACTTTTAAAAAGACAATCTGAAGAAAATGCTGACCAGTGGGAAGTAGTTGAGTTTCCAGCCATTATGCCTGAGTCAGATGAACCATTATGGGCAGAGTTTTGGAAGAAAGAAGAACTACTTAGTGTAAAAGCCTCTTTGCCTATAAGTAAATGGAATGCACAATGGATGCAAAATCCAACAGCAGAAAGTGGTAGTATTGTAAAAAGAGAGTGGTGGCAAAAATGGGAACAGGATGATATTCCTGCATGTCACACAGTTATACAGTCCTATGATACTGCTTTTTCTAAAAAGGAGACAGCAGACTATAGTGCTATAACCACATGGGGTATTTTTGACCCTGAAGATGGCACAGAGCAAGCCATTATACTTTTGGATGCCAATAGATATAGAGTTGATTTTCCTGAGCTAAAAAAGATAGCATTAGAAGAATATAAGTATTGGGAGCCTGATATAGTGCTAATTGAGGCAAAAGCTTCAGGCACACCACTTACTCATGAGCTTAGAAAGATGGGCATACCTGTACAATCTTATTCACCAAGTAGAGGACAAGATAAGATAGCTAGAATGAACAGTGTGTCACCTATGTTTGAAAGTGGTATGATATGGGCAACTGATGATCAGTTTGCAGAAGAGGTCATTGAAGAAATGGCATCTTTTCCATTTGGTGAGCATGATGACTTTTGTGATAGTTCAACCATGGCTTTAATGAGAGTTAGACAAGGAGGCTTTATCCAATTAAAATCTGATTATGAGGATGAAGTAACATTTGATAGAGGGCAACTGGTTTATTATTGATGAAAGTATATATCACTAAATTTTTACATGATGACAAAGAATACAGCGGTCCAAACATCTATGCTGAATCAGAAGAAGATGCATCAATCATAGCAGAAGGAGAAGGCTATGAATTAGTAGGTGAGCTAACAGATATTATTGCCTTAAGATCAAATGAAGAAAAAATAACATTACATTAATATGGTTATAGAAAGAAAACTAGGCACTGAAAATAATCCTGACATAGTAGATCAATCCAAGTCTATTGACATTCCACCTGAACAACCAACCTTTGATGAGCAATTAGCTGAATCACTTGAAGTTACAATTACTGATGATGCAGTTATTTTAGATGAGATGGAATCATTAGAGGCAGAGATTTCTTTTGATAGCAATATAGCTGAATTTCTTGATGATAGTGTCTTAGGTGTATTATCACACAAACTTATAAGTGATATTGAGTCAGATAAGGAATCAAGAAAAGAGTGGGAGAAAACTTACACTGATGGCTTGAAATATCTTGGCATGAGATTTGATGATCAAAGAAGCCAACCATTTGAAGGCAGTTCAGGTGTCATTCACCCAATATTGGCTGAATCAGTAACACAGTTTCAAGCACAAGCTTACAAAGAATTACTACCAGCACAAGGACCGGTCAAGACTCAAATAGTAGGACAAAGAACAGCCAATGTAGAAATGCAGGCTGAGAGAGTGGCAGAGTTTATGAATTACTACATCATGAACAAGATGCCTGAGTATGACCCTGAATTAGATCAACTATTGTTTTATCTACCTCTATCAGGTAGTGCATTTAAAAAAGTTTACTATGATGAGGCACTCAAAAGACCTGTATCTAAATTTGTGCCTGCTGAGGATTTATTAGTGCCATATGAAAGCACAGATTTACTCTCAGCAGAAAGAATCACTCACATGGTGAATATGTCTAGCAATGAAATTAAAAAATTACAAATAGCTGGATTTTATAAAGATGTTGATTTGGTTGGTGATGAGATAAATATTACTGATGATGTCACAGATGAGATAAACAAAATACAAGGTGTAGAGCCTAACTATGGTGATAGCAGTGATAGAAAAATATATGAAATACACACCATAGCTGATATAGAAGGCTTTGAGGACATGGATGAAAATGGTGAGCCAACAGGACTTAAGTTGCCTTATATTATTACCATTGATGAGTCATCAAGAAAAATTTTATCAATCAGAAGAAATTATTTACCTAATGACCCAATAAAAAACAAGATTAATTACTTTGTGCAATACAAGTTTTTACCGGGTCTTGGTTTCTATGGTCTAGGCTTATCACACATGATTGGTGGATTATCCAAAGCATCCACATCAATTTTAAGACAGCTTATAGATGCAGGAACCTTAAGTAACTTACCAGCAGGATTTAAGGCTAGAGGTATAAGAATTAGAGATGAGGCTTCACCCTTACAACCCGGTGAGTTTAGAGATATTGATGCACCCGGTGGTGCTTTGAGAGATGCTCTTATGCCATTGCCATACAAAGAACCAAGCAATGTGCTATTCAACCTGCTTGGCTTGTTAGTACAAAGTGGACAAAGATTTGCAAGCATAGCGGACATGAACATAGGAGATGCTAATGCATCTATGCCTGTAGGCACAACCATAGCTTTATTAGAAAAAGGCACCAAGGTCATGAGTGCCATACACAAAAGATTACATTATTCACAAAAAAGTGAATTTAAAATTTTAGTTAAAGTTTTTGCAGACTTCTTGCCACCATCATATCCATATGAAACTGGCAGTGGCTCTAAAGAAATAAAAGTTGAAGATTTTAGTGATGCAGTAGATGTCATACCTGTATCTGACCCAAACATATTCTCCATGAGCCAAAGGGTTGTTATGGCTCAAGAGTTATTAACCATGGTGCAATCAAATCCTGAAATACATGGTGCAAGTGGTATATATGAGGCATATAGAAGGATGTATTCTGCATTAGGTGTAGATAATATTGATTCTTTGCTACAACCACCTCAAGACAATAGACCTATGCCAACTGATGCAGGCATAGAAAATTCAGGACTATTACAGGGTATACCTGCAACTGCTTTCCCTGAGCAAAATCATGAAGCTCACATAGAAGCACATAAATCACTATTTTTAACACAGGCTGTGCAAACTAATCCACAATTACAATCTTTGATCATTGCTCATGTCATGCAACATTTACAATTCTTGGCTAATCAACTAGCACAAGAGCAAATGCCACCTGAGTTAATTCAGCAAATAGAACAACTTAGTGTTGAGTCAGCACAGCTAGAACCTGAACAACAACAAGCTGTAGGCATGCAAATACAAACTATTATTGAATCTTTTGCATCACCTATATTGGCTGAACTATCAAATAACTTCCTCATGTCAGTACAACCACCTCAACAACAAGACCCATTAGTTGCAATTAGACAACAAGAGCTTGGTTTGAGAAACAAAGAGATAGACATGAAAGACCAGCAATTTAAAGCTAAAGAACAGCAAGATGCTATGAAAGAATCAGCAGAAATACAAATTGCTCAACAAAAAGCAGATCAGCAGGCTCAAGTACAAGCTGAGAAGAATGACATTGCAAAGCAAAGACTTCAACAACAAACTGAGCTAAAATTAATTGATTTACAACAGAGGATGAATAAATAATGACAAGTTCTATAAATGATAAAATTAAACAACAAATCAAAGAGAAGAAGATAAAAGAAAAAGTATCTTCAGAGGTTGTTGAAAATGTTATGGACTCAGAGTCAAAGCCTGAGCCTGTAGTAGAAGCAAAGCCTAAAGCAAAAGCCAAGGCAAAGCCAAAAGCTAAAGCTAAGGCAAAACCAAAAGCTAAAGCCAAAGCAAAAAAAACAGGAGGTAAAAAGTGACAGCCAAAACTCAAATAAATATTAAAGGTCAAGGCAACATTCCCCTTAGTCAACCAAAAAAAATACAGGTTGATAGATCACACAAGCCGGGTAGGGAGGCAGGTGAATCAAGAGGTAAAGGAGCCGCACTTAGAGGCAATAAGTTTAAAGGAATTTTTTAAATCTAAATGGATTTTTATGATCATGTCTCATCTTTGCGTAAGGCTATGCAAGATAGAGAACAACAAATAGTTGATGTCCTCACTTCAGGTGGTGTATCTGACATGGAAAAATATAACTTTTTAATGGGAGAACTATCTGCATTAAATTATATTCGTGATAAGATAAAAGAACACTTACAAGGAGAGGATATATAAATGTCAGAAAAAGCCATTAAAGAAGAATCAAGTATTAATTTAGATAGTGCCTTTGTCAAAGAGGATGATAGGGTTTTAGACCCAACCCTTATTGACAAAAGCATACTAGAGAGGATGCCTCAACCAACTGGATGGAGAATGTTAGTTCTGCCATACAAAGGTAAAGGCATGACAGAAGGTGGAATCCAATTAGTAAAGGAGACTATCGAAAGAGAGAGTCTAGCAACTGTAGTTGCTTATGTGGTTGCCATGGGACCGGATTGTTATAAAGACCCTAAAAGGTTTGAAAAGCCTTGGTGTCAAGAAAAACAATGGGTTCTTGTTGGCAGGTATGCAGGAGCTAGGTTTAAATTAGGAGATGAGAGTGAGGTCAGAATCATCAATGATGATGAAGTCATTGCAACCATCTTAAACCCTGATGACATCATATCAGTATAAGAGGATATAGACATGGAAAATAAAGTAGATGAAATTCAGGTTCAGCTAGAGGAAGCTCAGAATGATGATGTTGAAGAAACAGTTTCATTAGATGAAGCAGAATCTACAGAAGTCAACTCAGGTGACTCTGATGATGAACTGGATAGATATACAAGAGGAGTAAGCAAAAGAATTAATAAGCTTACTGCTAAATATAAAGCCGCTGAAGATAGGGCGGTACAAGCTGAAACTCGTTTTGCACAAATGCAAAATGAAGTTAATGCTCTTAGAAAAAAGCAAGCTGTTTTAGATGAGAGTTACACCAGTGAGTATGAAAATAGAGTTAAATCACAAAAAGAACAAGCTGAGGAACTCTATAGAAAAGCCAAAGAAACTAATGACCCTGATCTTGAAGTTAAAAGTGTAGAGCTTTTAAACAAGGTTGCCTTAGAAGAGGAAAGGGTAAGGTTGGCTAAAGTTCAATCTGAACAAAATAGGGTTGCACAAGAAACTCAACAAAATGTAGTTCAAGCTCCACAACCAGTGTATGATGAACCTAAGCCTGATGAAAAAGCAGTAGCTTGGGCAGAAAAAAACTCTTGGTTCCAAAAGGACAGAGTAAAAACATATACTGCAATGGGTATTCATGAAGATTTAACCAATGAAGGTTATGATGGTACTGAAGATGAATACTATGAAGAAATGGACAAAAGATTGCAAAAGGTTTATCCTGATTTAAAATCAGATGCTAATAAAGATGCAAACCCATCTGTGCAAAGGGTAGCATCTGCTTCCAATGGAAGTAGGCAACAAGCACAAGGCAAGAGAACAGGTATTAAGATTTCATCTGACCACCTCTCTGTTAAAAATAATATAAAGCCAAGAGGCATGTCTCAAGAGGACTGGCTCAAAAGAATTGGCAAAGAAATGTTAAAAATTGAAGGGAGACAATAATGGATTTAGATAAAGTAGAACAAAATACTCGTTCATCTCGTGAAGAAGAGCAACACGATAAAAGTGCTAGAAGAAAACCATGGCAACCTGCAAGAATGTTGGAAACACCACCTGCACCTGAAGGCTATCAGTATAGATGGATAAGGTCAGAGTATGTTGGTGTAGAAGATAGGAACAATGTTTCTGCTAGGATGAGAGAAGGTTGGGAGTTCGTCAAACAAGAAGAAATCCCTGACTTCCCTTTACCTACAATAGAACATGGGAAACATGCAGGTGTTATAAGTGTAGGTGGACTGATATTAGCTAAAATACCAGTAGAAACTGTTGCTGAGAGATCAGATTATTACAAGAACAGAAACATTCAACAGAATGAAGCTCTTGATAATAATATGTTTAATGAGCTTGATGGCAACAATAGATATGTTAAATATTCTAGTGATAGACAGTCTAAAGTTAATTTTGGAAAAAAAAGGTAGGATATAATTATGGCAAATAAAGATGCCTCTTTTGGTCTGAAACCTGTAAGAATGATGGGAGGTTCACCTTACTCAGGTGGGCAGTCTCGTTACAGAATTGCCGCTAACTATGGTACAAGCATTTTTCAAGGTGACTTAGTAAAACAAGTCACTGGTGGAGGTGTTGAAAGAGCCGCTGCTTCTTCAACTGTGCCTGTAGTTGGTGTCTTTAATGGATGCATGTATACAGACCCAACCACATCAGAGCAAGTATTCAGCAATTTTTACCCTGCAAGCACTAATGCTTCAGACATAATTGCTTTTATAGTTGATGACCCTAATGTGGTATTTGAAGTACAGTCTGACGATACTTTCCCAGTAGCAGACCTGTTTGGTAATTTCGACATTGTCGATACCAACTCAGGAAGCACTACTACAGGGATTTCAGGTATGGAGTTAGACTTGTCAACAGGTGCAACTACTACAACATTACCTCTAAAGGCTATTGATATTTCTCAAGACCCTGATAACAGTGATGTAAGTACCTCTAATACTAATGTATTGGTTGTGATTCAAAATCATATTGCTGGCGTTAAAGGCGCTGGTTTAGCATAAGGAGTTAAACAATGGCAATAAGTAGAGCGCAACTAGCCAAGGAGCTAGAACCCGGACTAAATGCTTTGTTTGGGATGGAATATGATGAATACACAGGAGAATATGAAGAAATATTCTCAATCGAGGACTCAGATAGAGCTTTCGAGGAAGAGGTATTGATTGTAGGATTTGGTGCCGCACCAACTAAAGAAGAAGGTGCTGGGGTAAGTTTTGACAATGCAGGTGAAGGTTACACTGCTCGTTATACACACGAGACAATAGCCTTGGCTTTTGCATTAACAGAAGAAGCTATAGAGGATAACTTGTATTCACAGCTTGGCTCTCGTTATACAAGAGCTTTAGCTAGAAGTATGCAACACACCAAAGAAGTTAAAGGTGCTAATGTGTTAAACAATGCATTTGATACCAACTTTGCTATTGGTGATGGGCAACCTCTTATTTCTACATCACACCCTTTAACAGGTGGTGGAACTGCTAGAAATAGAGCAAGCACTATGGCTGATTTGAATGAAACTTCTTTAGAGGATAACATCATTGACATCTCAACTTTCGTTGATGACAAAAATCTAACTATTGCAGTTAGACCTGAAAAACTAATTGTGCCACCACAGTTGGTGTTTGTAGCTGATAGGCTTCTAAACACACCGGGCAGAGTTGGAACTTCAGACAATGATCTTAACTCAATTAGAAATCAATCTTCTATACCAAATGGTTTCTCAGTGAATCATTATCTCAATGACCCTGATGCATATTTCATCTTGACATCTGTGAATAGTGATGGTGAAGGACTCAAAATGTTTGAGAGATCACCAATGGAGACAACCATGGAACCTGAGTTTTCTACAGGTAACATTAGGTACAGAGCAAGAGAAAGATATTCTTTTGGTGTTTCAAATTGGAGAGGAGTGTTTGGTTCCCAAGGAGCTTAATATTCTCAACCATAAAAAAGGGGAGCTTTTGCTCCCCTTTCTTTTTCTGCTATACTAATTTGAAACCAAGGTAACTTGTTGTTTCAACTGACTTGGCAGACTTACTCCAAAGATGAAGCAACTTATTTAGTTAGGAGAAATTATGGCTAAATCAACATTTTCAGGACCGGTTAGATCACTAGCTGGTTTTATTTCATCAGGTAATGCTTCAGTTGTAAGCTTAACTGCTGATACATCAATAACAGTGGATTCACATGCAGGTAAGGTGCTTTTGTGTAATGATGCTGATGGTAAGTTTACTTTACCATCCATTGTTTCAACTGCTCCTGATAGCAATGATGACCCAAACCAACTCAACAATCTTGGGTCAACATTTACATTTGTAATTGTAACTGCGGCTACTGACCTTGATATTAAAACAGATGGTACAGATAAGTTTGTGGGTGGACTTTATACTGGTGTAGATGATTCAACTGGTAAAACTTTCATTTCAGGTGCATCTAATGATGTCATTACATTAAATGGCTCAACCAAAGGTGGTCTTGCTGGAAGTATTATTAAGGTAACTGCTATAGCATCCGCTAAGTATGCTGTAGAAGGCATTACTTTAGGTTCAGGAACTTTAGTTACACCATTTGCTGACGCATAATTAGGAGCTTAATATGTCCACAAGAATGACAGGCAGTGATGTTAAAACTGCAACTACCACATCCAGTGCAACTGGTGGAGTTGCTTTAACATCAGGTAGATCAAGGCTTAGAGGATATGTGATTGCAGGTGGTTCATCAGATGGAACTGTAACTTTTAGGAATGGTTCTGTTACAGGAACTACTTTGTTTATTGCTCCATGCAATGCTAATGACACAGAAACACTAAACATACCTGATCAAGGTGTGTTGTTTGAAAGTGGCATACATGTGGTATTGAGTAACATTGACAGAGCTACTATCTTTACCTCTTAGAGTTAAATCAAAACATAGCCTTAGCAATAAGGCTATGTATTTAAGATGGCTGTAAAGAAAGCAAGAAAGCAAAAGATGGTGCCACGCACCAAGAAAAACTTTAGACCAACTAAAAAGGGTGCTGGCATGACTGAGGCTGGTGTCAAAGCTTATAGAAGAAAGAACCCCGGCTCTAAATTAAAAACAGCAGTCACTAAAAAGAAAAATCTTACTAAATCAGAGAAGGCTAGAAGAAAGTCATTTTGTGCTAGAAGTAAAGGTCAAATGAAGAAGTTTCCAAAAGCCGCTAAAAATCCTAACTCAAGATTGAGGCAGGCTAGAAGAAGATGGAGATGTTAGTTGGCAAAGCAAAAAAAACCTGACCCAAAAGTAGGCACAGGTAAAAAACCCAAAGGCTCAGGTAGAAGGTTATACACTGACGAAAATCCAAAAGATACTGTTAGTATAAAGTTTGCTACACCTGAAGATGCAAGAAAGACTGTTAATAAAGTAAAAAAGATTAATAAGTCTTTTGCAAGAAAAATACAAATTTTGACAGTAGCAGAACAGAGAGCTAAGGTAATGGGTAAAAAACTTGTTGCAAGTATCTTTAGAAAAGGTAAGGATACTATTAGAAAGCAACATGGAAAAAAGTAAAGCAACAAGGTAAAATTAACAAGAGGTTAAAATTATGGCAACTCCAAAAAATGTAGCAAACCCATCTTTATATGCTAAGGCTAAAGCTAAGGCTAAAGCAAAGTTTGATGTTTACCCAAGCGCATATGCAAATGCATACATGGTTAAAGAATACAAAAAAATGGGCGGCAAATACAAAGGCACAAAAAAAGCTG
>TARA_R100000654_G_scaffold11053_2_pt1 | contig 13426 bp, 16 predicted proteins | sample TARA_R100000654 | Tara Oceans TARA_R100000654 (sample SAMEA2622473) | marine metagenome | biome: marine biome (ENVO:00000447); feature: surface water layer (ENVO:00002042); material: "saline water (ENVO:00002010), including plankton (ENVO:xxxxxxxx)" | depth 5 m
AAATACATAGCCCATTTCTGTTTCCCTTGTGGTTTAACTCCTACCTTTTCACACCAATCTTTATAATCTCTGAAGAATGTTGATTTACGTTTAATATTTTGTTTAATACCGGTTTCTTTTTCTAATCTTTCAACTTCCTCTACATTTGCAAGTAAGCTTTTATCATAAAACAAATCTTTAATGAATGTGTCAATCATAGCATTATTGCCTGATTTTAAAACTTGATAATATTCAGTTTCAATGCGGGATCTTCTAAAATCTATTTTTTTTACATCTCTTTTTTTTAGCATAGCTACAAATCCATTTAGAATATTTTTATCTGTCATGGCTGCATAGAGTTTATTATAATAATCTCCTCCTACTGGCTTACCACAATTGAAAACTTGAAAACGTCTATCGCCTGCTGTGATGGGTACTGGTGTCAATCTATTGGAGAAAAACAACAATCTTAAGTGTGATGTTAAATCAAATGGTTGAATATTTTTCTGATTGATTCTCATTCTATCATCAGTAATTAATGCTTTAATTTTCGCCATCTTTCTGAATGTATCCGCGCCTTCGGTTTCATTCCACACTGCACAAATTTTATTATCCAGCCTACACCATGATCCTACAAAATCATCTGCATTTTCACTAGGTAAATAATATTTACGTCCAACAACAAGATTGAAGAAGTTGTCAAATAACATATTTTTACCTGCTCCTTCATCTGATTGGAAAACAAGAGATACACGGGGCATTATTCCGGGATATTGAATAACGTGTGCTAGATAATTTAAAATATATTCAACACATTCATCTGTTTTATCATCTCCGGCTAGTAGCCGTAAATGGTTCATAATAATATTATAATCGGCCTTTTCATAATTACTTTCCCAGTCTTCTTCTTCATAAGCAAATCCAGTAAATAAATTATATATATGATCGGGACAGTAGCGTGGTGGTGGTAAGAAGTCTAATTTAAAATAAGTTCTAGCAAATTCATCTTCTAGCCATTCATTAACAAATTTTTTCCTTTTTAATATTTTTTTGCCTTTGTCATCTGTTTCCATAACGTAATAAAACAGATGGCTGTTTACAGTTCTAAAATCTGCTACTTTTCTCATAATAAGTTCTCCTTCACATTCTTCAACAAATACAACGGGGTTTCTTAATTTAAAATTAGTTTTCTCAAATTCTTCTTTTAATTCATTATAATTGAGATACATATCGTCTGATTTTTCTGCTGGTTCAAAATATTCTAGTGGGGCTGGCTCTTTAATGTCCCATGTAATACCTTGTTCTTTTGTGAGCTCATTGAGTTCTTCAATGGGAATAATTTTATCTGTCATAAATCCATCAAACATATTTACTTGAAAACTATACGTCTTATAAATTTTTTCAATAATATTTCTTTCTTCAATGCATAATAGTTTATTGAGTACAGATGACTGGGGATTTCTTGCATTTGTGCCTCTCAAATAAGTATATTCGGGATTATTGAATATTTTTTGTTTTAGTGGTTTTAGTTCTTTATGGAGTTGTTTTAAGAAGACATTTTGATTGTTATAACTGCGATCTTGATTTATTGTAGCCAAGACATCCATTTTTGTGATGTTATGACTTTCTAGAATAATCTTTCTATTAATGACATAATCTTTTAATGTAGAGATCATAACACCTTCTCCAAATAGTTTTTTGAATAAGTGGATTGCAAGTGTGGGGTGTGCATTTTTCATATCATAATCTATTAAGTTTTCGGCTCGGATAAAATCCCTTACAGAATAACATACATTTTGCATTGACTTTTGACTTGAATATAATCTGCCTTCTCTATTGTCGGAGCTGGGTCTATATAGTATGTCTGCTTGATAGTTGTTTTTTTTGGCGTTATTTAAGAATCGTAATATTTTCATACACTCTTCTATTTTGTCTTTTTCTTTTTTAAATTTAGCATTTGTTTTTCCATCTCGCCAGTCCATCATAGTCATCAACTCTTCTGGGGAGCATTTAACTAGTTTATCAATCGCCTCTTGCTTATAGAACTCTTGACAGAACATTTTATATATTATTTAATTAAGATTTTTTTATATCAATTTTTAATTTAATTAATATAAAAAATTAATTACTTATTTTCCAAGTTTTTCCAAGAACTTTTTTTTGGTAATTCATTTTTCCAATTTTCATCTTTTAATTTACTTTCTAATTCATCATAAGATTCTTTCCAATCTTCACGTCTTTCCTCATTGCTACATTCAATAACATATTTAACAGGGAATTTATAATCTTCATGGGCTTCTATAGAGTCAAAATTAACAATTACCGCTTTTCTAGCTTCTGATACTTTAACTCTAATAAATCTTGGTAAAATTGATGATCCACTGATATGATGATGTTTTTCAGATTCAACAGACACTAAAAAAAGATGTTGTTTTGTTCTAGTAAATAAAACATAATTTAATAGCCTCCAACCAGCAGAGCGGCTGTCGCATAGAATTGTGTAAATCTTTACCATCTATATAATAACTTGCATTCTTTTTAAATCACTTAATAAATTATTTATTATAATTATTTATAGTTTTGGTAAGATCATCCCATAGCTCATCGCGATATTTATTCCGAATTCTAGCCCCTTTAGTCGGTTTGTAGTGTACTTTCCCTTCCTCTCTGCACACATGATTGACTGGCCCTCTATATTCCCACGTTGCCGGTGATGTATAGGGCATTCCCAGAGCCACCCAATCTTTAATCTCTTTAGAGTCAGAATATTTTGTAAATGCATGTTGTATATCTACGCGTTTGTAATCTCTTTCTATGTCCGAGAGTGTTCCCCAGCCGTATTCTGTAATCACTTCTTTAATGCATTCAATACAATCTTTATTGACTAAATGATCGTTCCAATCGTCGGGTAGGCAATCACATACATAGTATCTATGTCTAATAAGTGCTTTTTTAATAATCTCGTGATATAAATTATTTAACTCAATATCTTTCATATAGCATTGGTCTTCGGTTAATAGGGGCATTATTAATATAGTTTATTGCATATTTTTTAATTCAATTTTTTCTAATTAATTAACAAAGTTTTTAAAAAAAATCTACACGTAATATAATGTGGAGCGGTGCAGAGATAGGGGCATTAATTATAACTTGTGGAAGTGTTTTTACCGGCTTAATAGCACAAATACAATTAAGTAGATGTTCTAATATTAGATGTTGTTTTGGTTTTTGGACGTGTGATCGCGAAGTCCCTGATATAGAACCTAGTGTTGAGCTTACACCTACAACAGAAAATACAGAACAAGAGCTATAGTTTTTAACTTCCATCTCCAAGAGATCCAACTAATAATATATATCGGGCTCATATATATTATTATCATATTATTTACCTACCATTCTCATGGCTCTATTGTGTGCTTGTGTAAATGATTTACCGGCTTTCATATCTTTTCTCATCATCGCCATATGTTTCTTTGTGTGATGTGTGCTGTGTTTTTTTAGCTTATTTTTCTGTGCGGTAGTTAGTGCTTTTGTTTTCGGGGGCATTTATATATAATTAGATTATTTTCTTTTATCCCATAAGTCCCGATCTGAACGACGTGCACCACCCCCGCCTAAAAAAGAATAAATCCTAGCCATCGCCCATTGCTCTTTACCCATTTTAGCTGAACGGGGCGCAGATGGAGCTTTTTTTCCACTTTTTAGTCTTACTGACTGTGGATTAGTTTTCCACGCGCCAATACCCCGATTATATACTTTTTGCAGTATGCTTTTTTTGAATCCTGTGATTCTAGCTAAATCAGATATGCTATGGCTCTTCGTCGCTGGAAAATTGTGTTTCTTGTTGAATTTCTGTTTCCACGTCATTCCCTTTGCTGTCATATACAATAGCTTGATATTTAAATGAATTCCCACAAGGTACTTTTTTAAATACTGGAAGGGCTGGATTTAATTTTCTACACACTATATCACAGTTTTGAACTATCTCGGGGTGATTGATAATTCTGCTTAATTTACTTCTATTTATATTTAATATTTTATGTAGCTCGGTTTGTGATTTAAATAGTTTAACGTCGCCATTTGGAAGAAGTAGTGAATATTTATAAAATAAGATGTTATGCGCTCCGGCTGTTCTACCTTTGGGCATCGTTTAGTATATATTAAAAACATTTTTTAAATCAATTTTTAACATATTAAATTAAATATAACTTACACCATCTTTTTCCCGAGTAATTAACAATTCTTCGCCTGCTATGAACTCCCGATCATTAATCCATTTTTTATTTCTATCTTTCATTTTTATTCTAACAAATCTTTTCTTCTCCTCCGAGATCGCATTAAGCGATACTAAATAAATATACTCATCACAATTATAATACCTAACATACTCATGATAAATTGGAATCCAATCTTTTTTATCAGCTTCCATATTATCATACTCATATAACACCCGATAAATTTTAGGTGTTCCTTCTTTCATTTTTTTCCAATTTCTAGTATCTGTGCTTTCAGACATATTAATACATTTTATTAATATGTTTTTAAATCAATTTTTTGAATAGTTAATTAACCAGATACAACCACATTACCGCCCTTAATAGACATTTGGCGTTCAACAATAGAAAAGTAAGTAATAGTCCGTCCGCCCTGATCAGTGCTTTGGTGAGTGACATTTGATATAATTCTAATAGGTGTCTGTCCTACCATAACCCCCTGCCCTATACCTCCATCAATAGTAAAATCACAGCCAACATAATGAAGATTGCCTTCCATACCCCGAATAGATAATGCACCTGCACCAAGAGCATCAGTGAGAAGTCCGTCGGCGTTAAAATAATTATTGTTTACGGCTGCTCTCACGTTGTTTGCTTTGGATACTAATGCGTTAAATGAATATTCTCCTGAACCAACATTAATATCAGTTCCGAAAACTTGAGATAATTGGTGAGCTTTCATTGTTTCGCTGTCTATATCAATTGGATAGACTTGTTTGTCATTTACCCTAATATTATACCGAAGGGGCACGGTGTAGGCTTTTGAACCATATCTACCTAATGGATTTGCTACTGCATCATCAGTGGAGTCATGATAAAATCCTAATATACTTTGTACTTTCATTCCAGCAAGTCCTAAATCATGAATTTCCTGAACCTCACTTATAGCGCCGGCCGCTGTGGCTTGGGGAGCGAATGATGTGTTTGTAGTGACAACATCTAGATATGGAATGACTAATCCGCTGTCGCTCATAACCATCTCGGCTAGTCTATTCATTCTCTCATCGGTATAAGTTAAATAATCTGCTAAAAATACTGCATCATTTATATTCACTTTTGCACTCTGTAAGTTGTTTGCAACTTGGGGATTGAATTCTACAACAGTGCCGTTCTGGGTATTATCAACCTGTTTGTTAAATGTGATTTCAATAGAACATGGCTCATTAATTAAATATAATGGAAGAGATACATTCCTCATAGCGGGGAATAACTGACTTAATTTAATGTAGTATTGATTATTGTCTGCACCAGAAGTAGTGAGAGCAAATTGGGGTAAGGGATTTAGAACAGTTGCAGCACCGGGCACAACATCGCGGAGAGAATATTCGCCACCATTACCAGCGCCAGTATTATCACGCTCGGGGCAGATACTATCCATTGTTCCAACTCTAACCATATCTTTTTGTGATTTTTCTTCCTGTGTTTGGAATTGACGCCTTATTGTTGCATATTCGGGATAAGAGTCAGTGACAGCAACAACTTTACTACCAATTCTCAAAACAGCTTGTTTCACAAGGGCGTGTATACCAGTTGATATGGGGAGAACACCATCGGTGCTGCCGGCATCAATAGATAGAGCAATACAAGAGCCAGGATCAAGAATTCCTTTTTTCATTAGAACAAATCTCATGAATGTATCTGTTCTCACGATCGGATTTAAAATATTTGTGTCAATCTCCATTGTATCAACACTCGCCATTGGTTTCACTGATAATGCTTCGGGAATACTCATTTAAATTATATTGAGATAATATTTTTCCAGTTAATTCTGAACCATAATGCCTTGTGGAGAATACATGAGCGAATTTTGCGCTAAAACATAAGTATAAATTGAATTAGGTGAATTTCCGTCTAAATCACTCACAATTCTCACAGAATAGGGGACATTTCTATAATCAACACCAACATTAGAGAGTGGGTCAAGTCGGACACCAACTCCGAAAACTGGCTCGGGATCGGGGAGTGTATCAGTGTCTTCGGGAGCACTATTAGGCTCAAAAGAATTAGGTAAGGGCGGGCGTTGAGTGACTTGGGTGCTAATACTATTATTTGTAAATGGACTGACTAGTGTATGGGTGATAGACTGATAAGGCTTGATACTATCCATAAATTTAGTGTCTAATTCTGTCTGGGGGCGGTCTTCAGTGCCTTGCTCCTTAACAAATAGATCATAATCTAGTGGGAATTTTTGTCCTCCACGTAAAAATGTCACGCGCCTTATATTAGCTGTTGCTCCACCGGCATTTTCAAGTCTGCCTGTGCTAAATCCATCATGACTGTAATTATTAATATTAGAAGTAGGGATAAAATTATGATGAATGGCTAATGTCCTAGAAGTGCCTAAATTAAGGGACTGTGTCTGATCGCTAGAATTTAAGACACCATAAATCTGTGATACAGAATTGTAATTAATCTGCCCGGTGGCTGGGACAGACAGCCGAGCCATACCTTCCTCATCGGGTACAAGAAGATCATAAGATAGAGATAAATTTTTAAGTTGGTAAAATGCGCCATTACCAATACCAGTTGCTAATACTGGGTTGCGTCTAACATTATTCTGTGCATCAGTATCATAATAAGCATAACCGGATAGAGCATTTGAATCGGGTGAGAGCTGAAGTTCAATAGTAAGGCCGCGAAGTCCGTTCTGACCTAATGGAAGGCGCTGGCCGGAAGATAGAAGGCCAGTCCTTAATGGAATAGAAAATTCTACCTCGTTGTTCTGCTGACGTGCGCCATTAAAACTTTTAGAAGCAGAAGCGGGATTACCAATCTGAAGATTAGTGTCATAATCATCTTGAGAATGTATAACAGGCATAGTGGAAGCAAGAAAACGTCCATAATTCCTAATAACCTCTAATGTTCTGTTATTCTCTGGACTAGATAGAGTGATCTGATTAAGAGCAGCTGCTAATCCAATGCGCTCATTTAGACTGATGCCTGCGGTGGCGCTTGCAGTTTGGGTGTTATTTGTAGGCAGAACACCGGCGCTGTTATTAACACGGAGAACACCATTAAGCCGGAGAGAATTTGTATCAAGTAGCTTATTCTGTGCAGCAATGTTGAAGGTACAAATGGGAAAACCATCCTTGAATGAATAGGTGTTGTTGCTTGGCTGATTGACGGGGAATATTTGTGCTCGCTCCTTATTCGCTATATTCATTTAAAATATAATGAGATAATATTTTTCATTAAAATGCAGATACTTTGCCCCGAACAACTGTCATACGGCGGAGATGACAAATATAATGATTATATATTTTCTGTTGAGTAGCATTTTGATATAAAACTCTCAATGATAGAGAGCGGTCATTAAGATCGGTGACTTGATTATAACGGCTAAATCCCCTTGCAATTAAAAACCTATCTTCAACATTCTGTAAATCTCTCACTGCATATCCACAATTGACTAATGCTTTTTCGGTTTCTAATAAATGAAGAGCCTCTGTTCTAGATGGGAGAAGATTGTATCTTTGTAATTCAATAGGTCTATCGGGGATAAGATTGCCTCCTAAAACATATTGATAGTTCTGTGCGCCATCAACCACGCCAGTTAGAGAGTCTGCTGCGATTTCAGTGTATACGTCCTGCGGGAGTGGGACAGATAGACATGAATATGCTCGCTCTGCATTAGTCGGGATAAGCTGTGTTGATAATCCATTCACACTAGTTAAATTAAATTTGTAGAGAGAATAAGTCTTAAAATCCATAGCAAGTCCTTTATCGCTCTGTATCTGGTTCATCATAGCATCTACATAGCCTTGTGGCGGGGACACCTGCCCGCAGACATACTGGAAGTCGCGAAGAGTGTAGCCCACTTTTTCCGCCATACGCGCCTGGACTGCCGCATCAACGCTCTCATTACCGGTTTGGGTAATACCATTCATTCGGTCGCTAGATAATATAGCAACGGGGTCGCCGGCGGCTAATGTGCCCGGAATGGCTGTGCCTACACCGTGATTGAAGTTAATGCCTAATGCGATCTGATCTGCATCACCCGTGCCTACACCCCCAGCATTACCCTCTGGGGCACTCATAGCAGTAGTATTCGCGATCTTGACGATTATTCCGGTTTCTGGGCCATTTGCGGTAAAAATGTATACACGATCACCAATATCATAGGGATTATTATTTTCGGGGGTTGCGGTTGTTTTCACACCATTATCTCCTGCTTTGGATACAGAGATATAAAAAATATCAGTTGCGGCAGCTGGCTTAACCACAGGGGGATTGACTGGGGGAAGAGTGGCTGATAGAACGGGCATACCACCACCATGAGCTAATACCTTTGCTCTCTGTTCGGCAGCAGTGCCGGTTGGAAGACTAGATAAAACGCCAAATGCGCTAGTTTTAAAACAAAGAGCCCGCTCGGGAGTATCAAAGGTTAATAACATTCTTAAGCCAGAAGTGGCTACAAGTGGAAAAACTTTACCAGTCATAATACCGGTATAGAGTGGAGATTGTATCTGTACTTTTGCGCCGGGCTGTGGGGCAGTGTCGCCTGTGCCTAGACTAATTACCTTATTTACTCCGCTCCAATCTGCATCGCCTCGCCAAAATAGACTATCGCCTACATTGGGATTAAGATCCTGTCCTTCAAATGCGGCGCGTTTGTTCCTAATACTCTGATTAGCCGTCCAACCCCACCAATTAGCGGTTAAAACATTTAAATCTAGAATTTCCTCAATAGTAGCAATACCATCACCGCTCTGAATGCGACAATCGCGAATGAGTGAAGTGAAGCCGGCTTTTGGGTTGGGAATAGGTCTACCACGCCCCTCCATCTGGAGCTCGCCTTCCATATTAGACTGACGGGGATCAATGAAGCCTAAAAACTGTGGAATTAAAAAACGGGCTTGGATTTCAGTGCGGGGGTTATAATCAACCTGCGCCTCCGGTTTTACATTAACACTTTTAGTTGGAATGAATTGTGATGACTGGGGACTGCTTCTAAACATCTTATATATTACTAATAGAAAAAAACATTAACAAAATTTACTAAATCTTTGTGAATGTTAATAAATTATTTAGCAGATTTCCTCCAGTTGCTTTTCAAGTTCTTTTACACGATCTTGAGCCTTTTTCAACTCTTTTGCTTGACACTCATCATATTCTATCTCAAAATTATCCTTGAATTCATCAACAATATCATTAAATACTCCTTGACTAGCTAGAGCATCCATATATTTAATAAAATGATCCCATTTATCATCACTCCAATCACTTGCAATGTGTTCCTTTGCAAATGCATTCATAATTAAAACCCTTTTGCTAATCGCCAAATCACAAACATCAGCAGCGGGGCATTCAAACCAATTTTTAAATTCATCGGGGATTGTGGGAGTAGTCATCACACATATACCACTAGAATAAATTTACGATCAATTTTTTGTAAAATACTTTGTAAAATTGATTTACTTTTTATTTGATATATGCTTTTGTAGCTCTCTTTTGTAATAATCATTCATGGATACTATCCGTCTATGCCGATCTTTTTTTAAGGCTTCATCTTTAAAATATTGTTGGGTCTTTATAAAATATTCGCGTAGTAGCCTAATCTCTCTAAAATGTTTGCACATATATATTTTATAATATTTAAAATGCAGATATACTCCCCGCTACATCAGTTACGGCATCAAAACTAGGGGTTGTAAATTCAGCCCGAGTAGATCTAATATCTGATGTCGCGCCCTGTGCTAATGGATTAAGAGTAGGTTTATTTGGTACTTGAACGCCTGTATCGGCGGGATTGACTGGCGCGGGATTGTGATGATGGTGATGGAATAGATCATATAATCCATATCCTACAAGAGCCACACCAGCTAATTCAGGGGCTACTGCTGCTATACCACTAATCGCCTCACCGATCCCAGCGCCAGCAGCGGCAGCAGCAGCTTCAGTAGCGCCTTCACCTGCTAATGCACCAACGGCTTCTGCCTCAACGCCCCCAATCTCACCACCAATAGTCCGTCCAACATTTTCAACATCTTCACCCGCCTGACTAATTAAGCTTCTATTTGCTGATTCTGTCGCGGTTGTCTGTGTAGATTCTAATGCATCTGTGGCGGATGATTCTGTAGGGGGTGCACGGCTAGTTCCAAATGGATTAGAACTCTCTAAATTTTGTGCTACATTCTGTCCCACTCGCGCTTGTGTAGCTTCACCTTCAAATGCGGTTTGTGATGGTAAGGCTGCCGCTTCTCCATCGCCACCAACTCCGGTTTCACTTTCATTAATTCTACCCGGATTGCTGGCTCGCGGGCCGGTCGCATCATCTTCTACATTAGGTTCGCTGGCTCGGGGAGATGCTGGCGGAGTTGCTAGATCATCATCGGCTAATGCGGTGTTCCAACGGGCTTCAGCATGTTGGGCTAAATCTTCTCGCCCCATACCAAATGAATCTGCACCACCCTGTTCTGCTGCACCGGCATCTGCACTAGCTCCATCTCCTTCTTCGCCTCCTGTTTCTTTACTTCCTCTAAATTTCTTGTATACACCCTTTCCAACTTCATAAGCACCAAGAGCCGCTCCACCGGCCTCTATTAGTCTACTGGCTTGGGCTTCATCTGCTCCTGTTAATGCTGCTGCTTTGTCTAGGGCTTGTTGTTTTAATTGTTTTGTGATCTCATCACGTCGTTCTACCGCTGACTTATAAGCCGCGTTCTTCTCTAAAAAATCGTTGTAAAAGTTTTGATTATATGAGTCTTGAAAACTTCGGGTAGAGTCAATTCCCGATGAGTAGGCTTGGGTTGCATTATTGTATCTTTGTAATACATCAGCCATATATACATTTATATAAGATATTATTTTTTTCCTCATTCATAAGCTTTTCTTGCGGTTTTCCTAGTCCCGCCTTTTTTGGTTGTAAAATCTTCATCACCGGGTTTAGATTTACTCGCTGCTCCCTTCTTGCCCGCTTTCACTCCCTTCTTCTTGTTGTATGCTGCTCGGGCTGCCGGGCTTTTCATGGCCTGCGCATAGTTCATCTTGTTCTTCTTTGCATAACTTTTCAGAAAATCCGTCCACACTGTCATATATCTTATAGTTAGATAAATTTTTCTTATGTATGTCGGTATTTACGTGTTTAGCCCAATTAGATGCAGATATGATCTTTTCACAGCATTTACAGTAATTCTTTTTTTCATTATAAAATTTCCTTAATTTCCTGTGTTTTTCTTTATTCAAGCCCCAAGCATTATTAGTATTTAAATTTGGTTCTAAATTAGTAATCCAAGCCTGTTCTAGTTTAGATGATATGTCTGCATTGCATATTTCTAACTCTTCAATGTCAAATGAATAATCATTCTCCCTAATTGCTTGATAGAGTTTTACTTTCATTCCTTTTCTAGCATTATTAACATGTTGTCTAACACGTCGTTTAAGGTTGTTAGTTTTGCCTATATAAGTTCCCTTTTCACCTATTTTTAAAATATAGATAATAGTCATTATATTATTAAAACATATAATAAAATAATTATTCAAACTTTTTATAAATTTCTTGAGTTGCAACCGAATGTCCCATTTTTTCTGCTACATCACTCTTTTCTTTTAATTTATCTCCTGTATCTACTTTTTCACTAATTAAGATATGCCTTAACATAGATACACCAATATTTTTCCCTGTACCCTTGAAGGCTCTAACAATTGATTTTTGTAGAGCATCTTTGGTGATATTCTCTCCCCATCTGTCTTGAATTAGATATTTATTATCGGGGTGATATTTAAGATAGATATTAATCATAGAATTCATTTTTCTAGATAGGGGCACACGTTTCACTCCATAAGCCTTTACAGTTTTATAATCTCCGAAAACAAATTCTTTTTTGGATTTATTAATAATGACTAAATAATTTTTATTTGGATCTAGTTCTGCAAGGCCATGCTTAATTTCCATATTATAATCAACTCTCATGGGTGGGTGGTTCTCCACATCTAACACATAGAGAGATGTTAAGAGCCAATTTCTTAAATCTGTTTTAGATTCAGTATGTAGAGCAACGGTTCTTTGTTTTTTATTATATTTTTGGAGTTCTTTTAATGTAGCCCAGTTCTCACTTTCGCGTTTAGATTTAGTTTGTTCTGCATAATAGTCCTTGAGTTCTTTTTTACCGCTTTCAATTTGATTATCCATCCAGCTTTTCATCTTGTCATTAAGAATATTAGAACTGACTGTTTTCATACTCCATAAATATTGATGACGTGTAGCCAGCGGTTTAGCCATTATGAATTCTTTAATGACTTTAAAACTAGATTCTGCTCCGTTCCAGTCTTCACCGCTTTCAACAATTTTATTAAATTCACTTTTCAAATGTGATTCTACACGTTTCCAGTTTTTAATATAATTATTAATAGTATTAAGGCTTAATTTTGGGTGTGCTTCTTTAACAGCGGCTTGTAATTTTGGGTATTCCACTTTAAATTTAATATCATATTCTTTTGTAAGGGTTTCTGCTAGTTGTTCCATATCGTTCATAATATAGTATATATAGATAATAATTCTTTAAATCAATTAATAAATCATTTATTTACCATAATCCAAACCAGCCTTTTGCGGAGATGGATTTTAAAACAAATGATCCACTTCTAATTTCATCTAATAATAATTGTTTCTTTCTTATAATGATTAGATCTCGGGTGTGCAGATTCTTATAGATGCTTTTAGAAGTTTTTTTACCCATCTAATATATCTTAAGATTTAATCATCGCTTAAATTCATTAATCTTTCCATTTCTAGAGATAGATATTGATGCAGACTAGATATGACTAGGGCAGCACATTCGGGGTCTTCTTCACTGCATCTAACAAGGCCATAAGCTAGAGAGATTGTTTTGCATAATCTATTTATTTTGCGATCTCTTTCATCAATTAATTTTTTAAAATGATCTCCCATATCTAGCATTTCTTTTTCAGTAGATTCCATTATATATTTAGAGAGATTATTTCATCATATTCACGGCGAGTTGAAGTCGTTGTTTAACTAGTTTCGTCATTTTAATGTCTTTTCCTTTAAATTTAAATCTAGTTCCCTCTGCTTTTTTATTTAATCTCTCCAATTCAGCTAATTTAAATGTATATGTTTTTGGTACTTTAAGGCTTCTATGCAGTCCACCTTCTTTAATCTTTCCGGCTACTTTTTCAAATAGTTGTTTCTCGTCATCTTTTCTTTTTGGTTT
>TARA_R100000654_G_scaffold35133_1_pt1 | contig 13364 bp, 19 predicted proteins | sample TARA_R100000654 | Tara Oceans TARA_R100000654 (sample SAMEA2622473) | marine metagenome | biome: marine biome (ENVO:00000447); feature: surface water layer (ENVO:00002042); material: "saline water (ENVO:00002010), including plankton (ENVO:xxxxxxxx)" | depth 5 m
GTCAATAAGTAAATTAAAAAAAGAATTAGATAAATGGTTTAGTCTTTTTATAAGGCTTAGAGATGCTGATGATTTGGGTTTTGTAAAGTGTTACACATCAGGGCGTTACTATCACTATAAGAGTATTCATGCAGGACACTTTATGTCAAGAAAATGCTTATCAACTAGGTGGGATGAAATTAACGTACAACCACAATCAATAGCGGACAATCTTTATGGGCAGGGCAGACAATATCAGTTTGGTATAAATTTAGATGCTGAATATGGAGAGGGAACTGCTGAAAGATTACAGATCATATCTAGGCAAATACAGAAGTTTTCTAGGGCAGATTATGAAGAAAAGATAAGTTATTACAAAGAGGCTGTTAAAAACTTAAAAAAAGAAAAGGGAATTGAGTAAACATTTATTATAAATTTGGCGTATGCACAAACCAATATACGCAAGTGAACAACATAAATCTATTATAGATGTTTATATTACTATGTGCAAACAATTTGTTGAAGATGTCACAACCAAGACAAGATACAACAATTATTTGGAAGTTGTTGATGTAATTATGGAGTATTCTAATAATTATGGGAAAGGAACACATGAAAACAACTTTTACGATTGGATCATGATTATTCCAATAAACTTATCAGTAGCAACAAATGGTTTTTTTGCAGGAATAGAAACTAAGACAAATGCAGCAGTAGTCAGAGCATATAAAGTTGTGTTAGAAGAAATGCTATATGAGGTTGTAGAAAAGCTAGACAAACTAGAGCCAAAACATGACTGAGATATATTTAGAAATAGCTAAATTGACAGATAAGTTTAGAACAATGGCTTACGGATTAACAACAGATGAAAACAAAATAAATGATGCGGTGCAGGAATTAATGCTTTATTTTTTACAAATGAATCCTGATATTTTAAAGGGCATATATAAAAAGGATGGTGTTGATGGCTTAACAAGGTATGGGGCGGTTGCTCTAAGAAGAGCATTAACAAGCAAAAGGAGTAATTTTTATTATAAGTATGAGAAGTATTACACACATATTGATTGCAATTCTTATAATGTGCATTTTACTTGTAGCGGTGATACTATGGCATATCATTTTGACAATAATAAACATATATATAATTTGCCGAATGAAGAAGTAGATAACACACAATTAGAAAAATTGGAATTGATTGACCAAGAGCTTGACAAATTAGACTATTGGTACGACAGGGAATTATTTAAGCTTTATTATTATGAAGCAGGTAGCACACTAGATAAAATACATAAAAAAACAAAAATAAGCAGAAACAGCATATTTACAACAATAGACAAAGTAAGAAACATTTTAAAAAATAATTTAACTGATAAAAAAAATAAATGAAAAAAATAATTTTATTTTTATTTGTAGTATATGGATTAAAAACATCCGCACAATTATGTGATTCAATAACATATTGGGCAGATCAAAGCCAAGGATTTAATGTAGGTCTTGATACATCAAACATAGCTAATAGCCCTGATTCTATGGAAGTATGGTGGGGGGCTTGTGCTAATGGTGTATGTTATGCAGGGCAAGGTATGAGTTATTATTTTTCACAAATTACACCAACCGATACAGTAAAATTAAATTATGATGTGTATATATATATAAATGGTTTAGTAGAGGTATGTAGTATAGAAGATTGGTTAATATTTGATGGTAATAATTGGGTAATATACAATATGAATACTGTTGGAATAAAAGAACACAAAGATAAAATAGGAATCAATAAAATGTATGATTTATATGGCAGGGAGATATTAAGGCCTAATGGTTTTTATATAAGAAACAATAAATTATTTTATGAATAAGTTTTTTGTGCCAAACAATGTGTATGAGGACAGGCTAGAAATATGTAAGTCATGTGTTTACTATTTTAAACCTACTGGAACCTGCAAGCGGTGTTTGTGTTTTATGAAACTGAAATGCAGGTTAGCACCTATGGAGTGTCCGCAGGGTTTTTGGCAAAAAACAACAGATATAGAAACCCCTGATGATTTGCCACAGGAAATAATAGATGAAATATTAGATATGTGGAAAGATTTAAAAACAGGTAGGGCAAAAGACGTACAAGCAAAAAAAAGAATGATAGAAACATACAACGTAATACACATGACTAATTACAGTCCTACTACAAATTGTGGTAGTTGTATATCTACATGCTATGATGCAATTAAAAAACTATATAATAAATATTCGGAATGAGCTATTTAACACATTTAAAAAGAAATAAAATGCACTATTCAAGCAGATGGATAGTAAAGTATGATGATAACAATTTAGTTAGAGAGGTCAAGCTTATATACAGTCCTGAAGAATATAGGAAGTCATCAAAATCAAGAAAGCTAAACACCCAAGAGGGTTTAATTAAAATATTAGAAAATGACAAAGAAAGAAGATTACAAACTACAGACTGAACCACACTATTATATAGGTTCTATGTATGGCTATTCAGCTAGGCGTATAGTTGAAGATTTTGAATTAAATGCGTGGACTGCTCAGGCTGTTCAGTATATATTAAGATCAGGGAAAAAAGCAGGTAGCCCACCAGAACAAGATATAAGAAAAGCTATTAATGTTTTACACTTTGAATTAGATAGACTACATAACGAAAGTAAAACAAGAACAGGGGGATTAGCAAAATGAAAATATTAAATTTATATGCAGGAATTGGGGGAAATAGAACCCTTTGGGGAGATGAACACGAAATAACAGCAGTAGAAATAAATGCTGAAATTGCAGGAATTTATAAGAGTAAATTCCCAGATGATAATGTAATAGTTACAGATGCTCATTACTATTTACTAAATAATTATAAAGAATTTGATTTTATTTGGAGTAGCCCACCATGTCCTAGTCATAGCAAATTATGTTATAGTCAAAACACAAAACAATATATAGATGTAACTTTATACCAACAGATAATATTACTAAAGTCATGGTTTAAAGGTAAATGGGTTATAGAGAATGTTATTCCTTACTATGAGTATTTAGTTAAACCATCATTTATAATAGGCAGACACCCGTTTTGGAGTAATTTTAATGTTACATTATTAGAAGTGAAAAATATAGATGTTTCAAGAAGCACTAATGAACAGCTTTCAGATTATTTAGGAGTGCCTATACCAAGATATAAAGCAGGTAAAACATTAAGAAATTGTGTAGAACCAAAAACAGGGCTACATATTTTAAATTGTGCTAAAGGTATAATAGAAGAAAATAAAGTTGAACAAAACAAACTATTTTAAAATGACACTATATAAATGTGATTGTGGGAAACAGGAAAAGGAAATAAGCAAAGCAATTATTGGATTGAGAGATGGCAAATGGGTTTGTGTAGATGCTAAGTGTGAATGTGGTAAATACATGGATAGTGAACCAACAGAGGGAATGCCAAGCATTAAAAGAACAGAAGCATCACTAAGTAAAAAAAAACGCCATGACAAACTTTGGGAAGGGGCAAAAGAAAAGTTATGCGGAGAGCGTGGAATAAATGAATCCTTTGATTAATGAACTTTGTAATAAAGAACAGTCAAGATAAGCAAATGCTTTTTAATTACTTAAAAGAACTTGATAATGATTATATAGTAAACGTAAAAAAACAAAGAAACAATAGAAGCAGTATGCAAAATAATTACTATTGGGCATGTATAGTACAACCATTAGCAGAAGAACTAGGATATTTTCCTGATGAAATGCATGACACTTTAAAAGTAAAGTTCGCAAGTGAGTGGCAAAGCATAGAGATAAACGAAAAGCAGATAGGACTACAAACAATAAACAGCACAGCTAGAATGAACACAGGAGAGTTTGAGTTATATGCAGAACAAATAAGGATATGGGCTTTAACAGAATTAAATGTAAGATTAATGCTGCCAAATGAATTCAAGTAAGTTTCTATTATATAATATAGACTTGAATAATCAAAATATTTCAAAATGAGTACACATGGAGGTAAAAGAGCAGGAGCAGGGCGTAAGGCTAAGGCAGAAGAGCAGAAGCTAATAGAGAATCTTACACCAATGAATCCAATGGCTTTAGAATCATTACAAAAAGGATTAGAGAAAAAAGAACAATGGGCGGTAAAATTATTCTTTGAGTATTTTTATGGGAAGCCACAACAAAGGGTAGATGTAACAACTAATGATGAAAGCTTAAACATGCCATTAATAAACTTTGTAGAAACTGAATCTGAGTAAAAAATATAATCCGCTATTTACATCTGATGCTAGATACTTTATTATTACAGGTGGTAGAGGGTCAGGCAAATCATTTGCAGTAACAGTATTTTTAACTTTGCTAACTATGGCAGAGGGGATTAGGGTTTTGTTTACTCGTTACACAATGGTATCAGCTCATCTATCAATAATACCTGAGTTTTTAGAAAAGATAAATCTATTAGGATATGAGAATATATTTAGTGTAAACAAAGCAGAGGTTGTTAATCTTAAAAACAAATCAGATATATTATTTAGGGGTATTAAGACCTCAGCAGGAAATCAGACAGCTAGTCTAAAATCTTTACAGGGTATTAGCTGTTGGGTGTTAGATGAAGCAGAAGAATTAATAGATGAAGATATATTTGATACTATTGATTTATCAATTAGAGAGAAAGATATACAGAACAGAATTGTATTAATATTAAATCCTGTAACTAAAGAGCATTGGATATATAATAGGTTCTTTCAAGACAAAGGCGTTGAGGCAGGTTTTAATGGCGTTAAAGACAATGTATGTTATATCCACAGTACATACCTAGACAACAAAGAAAATCTTTCTAGCAGCTTCCTAGAACGTATTAAGGCTATAAAGCATAGGAACTTTAAAAAGTATCAGCATAAGATAATGGGAGGGTGGTTAGACAAAGCAGAGGGTGTTGTATTTGATAATTGGAGTATAGGAGAATTTAATCCAGATGGATTGCAGACATCATGCGGAATGGACTTTGGATTTAGTGTCGATCCTGATAGCTTAACAGAAGTTGCGATAGACAAAAGAAAGATGAAAATATATCTTAAAGAACATATATATAAAAATGGATTAAAGAGCCATGACTTAGCCAAGTTAATATTAGACAAAGTGAAAAACACGCTTATTATTGCAGATTCAGCAGAGCCTAGACTAATAGCAGACTTAAAGCATTTAGGAGTAAATATAAAGCCTGTTAAAAAAGGAACTATTGAAAGTGGTATAACTAGGATGCAAGATTATGAATTAGTCATAACACCAGAATCAACTAATATAGCTAAGGAATTAAACAACTATGCATATCAGGATAAAGGTTCTAAGTTATACATTGACAATTACAACCATGCTATTGATGGTGTGAGGTATAATGTTATATATCATTTAGACAACCCAAATGCAGGCAAGTATTTTGTGCAATAAAAAAGGGGCGGCATTACGCCAACCCCCTAACAAGAGAAATGAAAACGTGGCAAAGATAATAAAAAAAACTAAATATTAACTATTTCTATTATATATTAGATGAAAGTTGCAATTAAAAATAAAAAAGGTAAAAACAAGGAGTACAAATTAATTGATAGTTGGGAGGATGTAACATTAGAGAAGTGGATTAAATTAATAAATATCAATGACAATGATAAAAGCAAAGAGGCATTAGAAACCATAGCACTTTTGTCAGACATTCCTAAAAAGCTGATTAATCAATTAGGGATACAAGATGTAGCATTAATATTAAGCAAGATAGCAGAGTTACAAAAAAAGGCAAATAGTTCTTTAAAAAAGATAATTGAGATAAATGGCAAAAGATACGGATTTCATCCTAGCCTATCGGATATAACATTAGGGGAATATGCTGACATAGAGGCTTTTATGAAAAATGATTTAGAGAAAAATTTAGCAAATGTAATGGCAGTTCTTTACAGACCAGTTATTGAAGAGGGAGAGAATGGATTTTATACTATTGAGAGTTATGATGGCAATATAGATAAGAGGGCAGAAGAGATGAGTAAAATGAGTTCTGAGCAAGTGCAATCTGCTCTGGTTTTTTTTTGGATTTTCGTAAACTCGTTGCTAACGACTTTCGAGTTATCTTTGATTCGCAACATGAGGGAAACGAAACAGCAATTGCAACCGAAGACTTCGCAAGTCAATGGAATTGGTTCGGAGTGATGTATAGACTAGCAGGTGGGCAAATAATAAATTTAGAAGCAGTAACCAAATTAAATCTTTATGAGTGTTTAACTTGGCTAACTTATGAAACAGAATTAGATTCACAAAATAGAGTAAAATATGGCAGTAACCAATAAGACATACAACAACGTAATAGAAACGCTAGCAAGACTAGGAGAGTATCATCAGCAAATAGAAACGGTTTCTGTTGGTGATATTTTTGATATTAATTTGGAGAAAATGGAAAAAATGCCTTTGTTGCATATCAATCCTGTTAATGTTACAACAGGTGATGCAGAGCTTACTTATAACTTTCAAATATTTATTTGTGATTTAGTTAGCGAAAAGGATAATTGGCAAACCTACAATGCAAAAGGATTAACAAAGCTAATAGATAATAAAAATAACGAGCAACAAGTATATAATCAAACTTTAGAAATAGCAACAGATTTTATAGGAATGTTAAGACATAGTACAAGACAATCATTAGCAGGTGTTGATGATATTAATAAGCCTTTGTACTTTACGCAGGATCAGTTTACAATAGAGCCATTTAGTGAAAGGTTTGATAATTTGCTATGCGGTCAAGTGTTTCAAATTGGAATCTTAGTAATGAATGACTTTGATACTTGTAATATTCCTGTAACTGATGCAGGAGCAGGGTACTAATGTTTAAGTTTAAAATATGGAAGATAGAGATACAAATAATACCACCAAAGATAACCATAAAGCTATGAGTTATGAAGATGTATTAGAAATGGCAGAAGCTGTTAGTATTAAAATGGCTAGTTATAATGACTACCCACAATCAGCAACTAACAACGCTAAACGTGCAAGAAAGTGGAAGGAAGAAAATGGTAGTGATTGCGGAACACGTGTTGGGTGGACACGTTCAGCACAATTAGCAGATAGAAAACCAATAAGCAGAGATACAATAGCACGTATGGCATCATTTAAAAGACATCAACAAAATAAAGACGTTCCATATAGTGAGGGATGTGGAGGTTTAATGTGGGATGCATGGGGAGGCACATCAGGTATTGAGTGGGCAATAAGAAAATTAAAACAAATAGATAAAAATAAAAAATAACAATTATGGCAAATTTAGTAGTAACAGTATCTGAAAGTGTAACCATTAATGGGGCTTTAAGAGGTTCGTCAAATAGCTTAACAGTTACAGATATAACAGATACTTTTGAAAGGGTAGTAACATGCCCTCATTCAAATACAACAACAATAGCAACATTTAACAGTAATGTTTACGGAAGTGCAGGGGCTTTGGATTTAGAAAACTGCAAGTACATTAGAGTAACAAATTTAAGTGCAACAGCAGTTATGGATTTAGCAATAGTAACTGAGAATACAAACTATCAGGTAGTAATGACCGCAGGAACCTCACACCTTTTGTGTCAGGCAGATACAGCCGCAATAGCAGAAGCAGATACAACTCCAAACTTTCCAACGCTTGAAGATATTACAAGCATACAGGTAAGGCCACGTTCAACTGATGATGTAGATGCAGAAATATTTGTAGCTAGTATATAATGGACTTTAAAAATCTTGAAAGGTATTTAGAAAGCTTTGGTAAGCAGGTTATAAACAGGGCAAAGCGAAATCTTGCGAGAGCAAAAGGAGGTGGTAGTGCGTTAGAAAAATCAATACGTTTTGAGGTTAAAAAAAGCAAAGATAGTTTTGAGGTTCAATTCTGGATGGCTCCATACGGAACCTATGTTGATAAAGGAGTTTCAGGAACTAAACAAATTAGGAAATTTAAAAACTATGAAAATCAAACTAAAACAAGTCCTTATAAATACAAATCAAAACAACCACCATCAGGAATTTTAGATAAGTGGGTAGTAAAAAAACGTATAGCCCCTAGAGATGAACAGGGCAGGTTTATAAAAAGAAAGAGTTTGGTTTTTTTAATTGCAAGAAGTATTAAGTTTAATGGAATACAAGGTATAAGTTTCTTTCAAAAACCGCTAGGATTAGGGATGAAACAATTTGGTGATAAAATGTTGGGAGCTTTAGGCGAGGATGTTTTAAGTTCAATTAAAAAAGAAACTTTAACAACAGTAAAATAAAAAAATATGTCAGTAACAAATTCAGTAATAGAGCAACAACCATTATATACTACAATGCCTGTTGGGCAGGATGTTATTTTTGTAATATCAAATGATGATGCAGTAGCAAATTATGAAAAGGTAAAATTTATAGTAGATATACATATAAGCAGCACAACACCGCCTGATACTACTACAACAAATGATTTAGTAGGTAGTTATAAAACAACGCCTAACAATGCAGGTGTAGGAATGTTTGATTTACGTAATGTTTTAGAAAATTATGTAGAAGCAGATAATATGGCTGCTAATGGCAGTAGTTATAAATCAACAGTTACAAGTCCTGAAGAAAGACATCCTATACATTTAATAGATAAGTATTCTGTAAACAATAATACTACTAGATATATGGCATTAGTATTTGCAGTAGAATTTTTGGGGGCAACAGATGCAGCAGGCAATCAGGATGCAAACACAGTTCGCAGGCAGGTAGGAACAGAAGTAAATTCAGATTTATTTGTTTTATTTAATGGCTATTTAAAATATACTGATAAATTGATGATGGGAACCCCTGTAAACAATAATTTTGGATTTACAATGGTTGATTTCTTTCCTGCTGCTGTTGGGCTTCCTTTTGTAACTGATAAAAAGTTTTTAACAAATGCTCCATTAATACAATATGCTAATTTAGAAGATTACGGAACACTTGCTTTTTTAGCACCAACAGATTTAATAGGCAATAATGTAACATCAATAAAAATATCATATTTTGATTCAGCAGGGGCGGCAGTAGGAACGCCTGATACAGTAACTAAAAGCATAGGCACAGGGGCTTATACTATTTGGGATGCTGAAATAAACAAACAAATTGTATTTTTTGGTTGCTATCCTGGTAATTTACAAAATTGGAGTGCAACCTTTCAGGCTAATTCATCTACAATAAGCTATTATACCATTAAGGCTTTAGATGCAAGCGGTGATGATTCTACAAAAACTTATACAATCAACATTAATTGTCCTGATGGTTTTGGCTATGAATCTATTAGGCTTTGTTGGCTTAATCAATGGGGTGCTTGGGATTACTATACATTCACAAAAAAATCAACTAGAACTATATCTACAAGCGGGACCACTTATACGCAATTACCAGGAACTTGGAACTCATCTTTATATAGGCTAGATACTTACAAAGGCGGTAAAAAAGCATTAAGAAGAAATGCAACTGAAAGAATTAGTATGAACACAGACTTTGTAAAAGAAGATGATAATGTAATGTTTCAAGAACTAACAAACAGCCCAGAAGTTTATTTGTTAGAGGGCTACCAAACTGATGGAAATTTTGCGGCATTAAATCAATATGTAACACCTGTAACATTAAGCAGTTCATCATTTACTAAAAAAACAATAGCTAATGATAAATTGATACAATACTCTTTTGATGTAGAAAAAACTAAAATGTTAAGAACACAATCTGTATAATGAATACACAATTAATATTATATCCGCAATCTTATACAGGGCAGTATAACACTACAACCAATACTTATACTATTGGCTCTACTGAATTTGTTGTTGATGGCATGAATTTTAGCACTATAAACTCAGCACCAACCTATGAGCAGCTAATAGCTACTTTATATCCGCCTACTATTATTGCAGCAGCCCCTCCCACAATTATAAATTCATGGTATAAATTTAGAGCAGCATATGCAATACCACAAGCTGCATATCCTATCAATATAAGTAGTGTATTAGCTTTAAATTCCACCTCTAATCCTACAATGACAGGAGTGTATCAAAGGCTTTCAGGATTGACAATAGGGCAAAATTATGATATTGTTGTAGATGTTGGCTCTGTTAATAATGACCATTTGGATATTAGAGCTTATGATGGCTCAGCACAAATTGCAATAGAGCAGTTTGCCGCACCACTTACAGCAGGCCTCTACACTTGTACGTTTACTGCAACTGCTACTGATAATACAATTAGTATCGCATCTAGTGGTTCAGTAGCAGGCAATTTAATAATAAACAGTATATCAGTATTACAACAAGGCGCAGGTACTACAACTACCACCTATCAGATGGAAGATGGGCAGGTTATATGTGACCTGTATGAAGATGAAAACATACCATTAACTTTAAGTGTTGATGATTTTAAAAATGCAGCAGAGCAGGTACAATCGTACTCAAAGGCTTTTAAGCTACCAGGCACTAAAAAGAATAATTTAATATTTGATAATATCTTTGAGGTAACACGCTCTACAACAGGGCTAGTATTTAATCCATATGTTAAAACTAAAAGTATTTTAAAGCAAGATGGATTTATTTTATTTGAGGGCTATTTAAGATTAATAGATATACAAGAAAAGCAGGGCGAGATAAGTTACAATGTGAACTTATATTCAGAAGTGATAGCGTTAGCAGACATGTTGGGAGAGGCTACATTAGCAGATTTAGGATTTGAAGAGTTAGAGCATGACTACGTAAAATCAAACATTAAAAATAGTTGGAACACATCAGGAACAGGAATTGCTTATACTAATTCTAATGCATCAGGATTTAGAGATGATTATAGCACAGTAAAATATCCGTTTTGTGATTGGAACCATCAGATGTTAGTGGCTAATGGCTCAACAGGCTCAGGGGCTACATTAGGCGATCCTGAATTAACACTATTAGAGCAGGGCTTTAGACCTTTTATTCAGGCTAAGTATTTAATAGATAGAATTTTTTATCAAACAGGCTCTCCATTTAGCTATACAAGTGCGTTTTTTGATACTGATGAATTTAAGGAATTATACATAGACTTTAATTGGGGTGAAGAAAACACAGGGGCAGCTCCTATTAGAGATGATATATTAAAAAGGGAAACAGATGCAGTTAATACAACTATTGCACAATCTCCATCCTATACATCAATACCATTAACAATAGACAATGGTAGTACAAGTACGGCCTTGTGGAATAATACTCTTTATGCTTTTATTTCGGATGTAAATAATTTAGAAGTAAATGTTTCATTTAGAATACAACTAGAAAACAAGCCATTCCCTAATGTTGATGATTGGACTGTTGAAATGAGAGTAGTTAGAATGAATCAATCAGGCGTGGTTACAGAAATATTCCAGTCAGATTCACCAACAATTAATGCAGGGGGGTCAGGTGCTTTGTCAGGCAGCTTTGATACTGTTTTACAAGCAAATGAGCAAATAAGATTACAGGCTACTACTTTTAATAGTGATAATGACATAGAACAGTCTGATACTACTACGTCTTATCTAAATGTTACATACAATAACCATGCAGCAACAGTAGAATCTTTATTAATAAAAGAACGTGGGGAATTGTCACAATGGGAACTAATAAAGGGCATAATGACAATGTTTAACTTAGTTTCAATACCTGACAAATCAAATCCTAATAATATATTAATAGAGCCTTATAATGATATATTTTTAAACAACGCTAATAGCACGCAATTAGACTGGACTAGCAAAATAGATGTAGAAGAAATTAAATTAACACCATTAACAGATTTAAAAAGATTAACCACTTTTAAATTTGTTGAGGATGATGATGATTATGCTTTTAATCTTTACAAGCAGTCAGTAAATGGAGTTTATACTGAGGGGCATTTATATGGCTCTAAACATTTTGATGCTTCTGTTTCAGGTGGTGGTTTGCCTACAATATTGACAGGAGAGGAAGAGATAATAGCAGAGCCATATGCAGCAACAGTGCCTAAGCCTTTGATGTCACAATTTCCAGATTTTATAACACCTGCAATATATTCTTACAATCCTGATGATGGCACATCTCAAGGGTTTGCAAATAGCCCTAGAATCATGTATAACAATGGGGTAAAGACTTTAACAAGTTGCACATATTATATACCTGCTCAAAACACAGAAGCAGGAGAGCAAATGACAGACTTTTTGCAGTTTAGCCATTTAACAGATATTCCAACTGTAACGACAATACCACCATTAGCAACAGATACAAATGATTTCCATTTTGGGGATTGTCAGTTAATAAACCCAATAGGAAACGCAACAACAAATAATCTATTTTATCTTTATTGGCTACCTTATTATAATGAGTTGTATAATGCAGATACAAGGACAATGACATTAAAAGTAAATCTAACTCCAGGAGATATGAACAGCTTTAATTTCTTTGACACTGTATTTATAAAAAACAGAGAATATAGAGTAAACAAGATAGATTACAAACCAGGCGATTTAGCAACAGTAGAATTTATACTAATTATATAATGGCAACAATACCTTACATAACAGGATTTGCAATAAAACCTGCAAAGATTAGCGGAACAGGAGTTGTAACATTTACAGATGGCAGGAATGAGATAGTTCCTAACCAAAGACAATGTGAAGCTTATGGATATACCTACAACCCAACAACAGGGGTTTGCGAGGCTTTTAAATATAGTTCTAATTTAAGTGTAAATTTAAACAACGAAAATAACAACGTACAAGGTTCGCAAAACGTAACAGGCGTAGGCACTAATAACACGTATATAATGGGCGAGAATAACGAGGTTATTGACGTATCAAGAAATAACATTTTAATAGGTAGCAGAAACCAAATTACTAAACAGGTTGATAATACTGCTGTATTTGGTACTTTAGGAGAGGTTAGAGAAACGAACTCTTTTGTCATAGGGGGTAATGCCACATCAGATGTTTTAGGCAAAAGGCAAAGTGTTCAATTGTTGTATGGTGGACAAACAACAGATGGAGCAACAACAGATTCTTACTTAAATAATACAACAGATTCTTTTGTGGTAGTCCCTGATAACACTATAATGTATTTTCATGCTGATTGTGTAGCAGTTAGGGTTGGTGGTACTAGCGGATCAGGTGCAGTAGGTGATTATAAGTCATGGGTAGAACGTGGCGTTGTAATTAACAAATCAGGAACATTAAGCATAGAAAGAGAAAGAGATACAATCAAAGGCTCAGGAACTACAACAGGATGGCAGCCAACAGGGGCGGTTTCAGGAACTAATTTCTTGTTACAAATAAAAGGAACTAATAATATGACTTTAGAATGGGCTTTAAATGTAACATTCACACAAATAAAAACAGGAGTAGCACTATAAATAAAAAGATATGGCAA
>TARA_R100000654_G_scaffold27939_2_pt1 | contig 13353 bp, 17 predicted proteins | sample TARA_R100000654 | Tara Oceans TARA_R100000654 (sample SAMEA2622473) | marine metagenome | biome: marine biome (ENVO:00000447); feature: surface water layer (ENVO:00002042); material: "saline water (ENVO:00002010), including plankton (ENVO:xxxxxxxx)" | depth 5 m
CATTTTTGCTACGCCATAAACTAAAGGTTCTATAGCTGCGTTACCTATTGTTCCTTCAATGAAACCTTTTGTTAATCTAGCTCTTGTTGCTCCCATACGACCAACCATGCTAGCAAATCTAGCCTCTCTTACTACTGGAACGAAAGCAGCTGCGATGTTAACTGGATCTGCAAAAGAAGCAGCAATACTAGCGCCAAGATATAATGATTTATTAAAAAAACCACCTTTTGCTCTTGATATAATACTAGCTCTTTCTCTTTCAGTTTTTTTTCTTTCTACTAAATAATTTACAACACCTTCTCTAGTGTCGTTTTCAAAAAATAAACCTAGCTCTGCATATTTTTTATTTAGATCTTCTTTTTTTAAAACTACTTTACTTTCATTATAAGCTTCGTTTCTTTCAAAAATATTAAAAATACTTTCAGATGGATTTAAAGAAAACGCTTGTCTAGCAGATGTTTTAATACCTTGAATAACTCCAACATTAGCTGTATCGCCTAATGTGTCGTATTTATATTCTGGTGTATTAAATGTTTTAAATCCTACGTTTAACATTAATTAGTTTCCATATATGTTTCGTCTTGCACCTGTTCGTACATTTCTTCATAACCAAAAGGTGTATTTGTTATAGGTAAAGTTGTTGAATTATCTAAAAATAAAATTTCTATTCTTTGACCATTAACATCTGCAACTGGAATAGAAGAACCATTGTTTCTTTCAACATGTAAAACAATTCCGTCGCCTTTTTCGTTTAAATAAAAATTACTATTTTTTTTAATATCATTAATAATTAATTCTTGGTTATCTTCATCGACACCTTTTAATTTTATTTCTTTTAAATAATCTGTGTCTTTAATTTTTTTCATTACAACATCTGCTTTAGCCATAATATGTTGTTGAGATACAGCTTGACCATTTACATCTGCTGGAACCCAATATGTTTCGCTGTCAGAAATTCTATAGTCTTGTAAAAATTCTCTTGATGCTTCTTTGATAGCGTCGTCTATATCTACTCCACGATTATATTTTGCCATAGCAGCGTTATAAATACTTTCTCGTAAACCATTTATAAATCCAGATGCGTTTACTTCTCCGCCGGGTTGATTTGTTATAACGTCTGTGTAATCTTCTAATTGATCAGCTACCTTTTTTTTTTTAAGTTTTAAATCTTCACCAGTTGAACCAGTAGCAGTTTTATAATTTGTTTCGTAAGCTTTTATATTTATTGATCCGTCGTTAATGTCATCTTTTAATTGAGGATTATTAACACTTGCTGTCATCATAGCACCAAATGGTAAACCTTCTTTTTGCAATTGCATAAATACATCGCTACTTTTGTTACCATATTGTAATTTAAGACTTTCAATCAAAGCAGATTGATTAGCTGGATTTGGTGTTGCTTTGTATTGAGCAACAATACTTTTAGCTTCAGCTTGAGTAACGTATGTTCTAAATCTTTTAGGTATTTCTTTTTCTTCGTAAATTTTATCTAAAAAATCTGCTCTTTCATTAAATTTAACTTTGTAATTTTCTAAGTCTGCTTCATCGTTAGTTTCAACATATTTTTCAAAAGCATCGTTAACTTCTTTTGTTAAAACTTCTACATCTTCATTTTCAGTTATGTAGTAACCAGCTGCATCATTTTGAATGGCTTTGTTTTTTGCACTTATAGCGCTTCGTATTGCATCTTGAGCTTTCTCTTTGATTTTGATATTATCCCCGCTTACCTTGATTTGGCTAATAAGTTTGCTGGCCTCTCCGTATTTAGCTTCTTTAATAATATTAGAGTTTTCTTGTACTATATCTATAACTTTAGATTGCTCAAAAATTTCATTGTAATTTTTTTCACCTTCAAAAGCAGATAATAATTCTGCATTTGTATATGTACCCATTTCTCCTTTAAGAGCTTTTTGGTAATTTTTTTCAAACTCTTTAGCTGCAAAAGATTGAGCATATCTTTTAGCTGATAATTCTAATTCGTTTCTTTTTTCTGTAGGAAGATTAGCGTAGTTTTGTGGGTTTTTAATATCTATATATGTTTTAAGAGGATCAATACTTATATCTCTTTTAAATCTCAAAACATCTACTGTAGCTTTTGATGTAAATTCTAATTCTGATATTTTAGCACCAAATAATTTTTGATTACTTGGATCTCTAAAAAATTCAGTAAGTTTATTTTCAGCTTGTTTGTATTCATTGCTGCCAATTTCAGCTGTAGATAAAATTTTATATAAAGGTTCTAAAGATTGTAATTTTAAGGTTCTGTTTTTATATAACATCCCTCTTACATTGCTAGTTTGTATAGAAGATTTGTCAGATAAATAAGTTTTATCCATGTAAGAGTTGAATAGTTTTTTAGAAAATTTACCTTTTAATGTTGGAATTATTCTATCTTTTGTATTTTGCCAATTCGTTTTGTATTCAGACATAGCTTTATCCATATCTGCATACTCACTTACTTTTGTTTTTGTTTCGCCTAAGCCTTCAACAAGTGTATTACCATTGTCATCTTTTACACCAAACTCAACTTCTTTAGATTTTTCTAAAACTTCGTTTTCAGATTTTGTTTTTTCATACTCTACATAAAAATTTTCACCAGCTTTAAGCATACCTTTTAATGCTCTTGCTGGTCTCGTAGCATCATCTAAGGAAATACGCATTCCTCTTGTACTTTCTCTTTCAGATACTTCACTTGTTGGTGATACTTGAGATTGATAGATTTTTATTGCCATTATGCAAATTCCTTCCCGAATGTTAATAAGCTTTGACCAGCTTGATAGTAAGAAGCTTTCTTAGCAACTTTGCCTCTATATCTTTCTAGCGCAGCTTCAGCTCTTGTATTAATAGCGTCGTTGAATGCTTGATCTCTATTTACTTCTGCATTGTATTGCATCATGTCTCTATCTCTTTCGAGGTTTAGAGCATTTTCAAACAAAACATCTTTTACAGTACCGGAATAAGCTACGTTGCTTGATAAAAAGTTTTCAGTAATTTCACCTATAATCTTATCAGCACTATCATTAAATTTAGGTAGCTCATAATTTGTATATACAGCGTAACCTTGTTTGCCTTTTTGTTCTTGTATTTTAGCGTCTCTATCTTTTAAAGAAGCATTATAATTAGCTGCTTGTTGTGCAGCTCTGCCTTGTAATAAATCACCAAAAAAACTCATTTAAAATAACCTCGCATATCTATAATAATCAGACCCGTCGGGGCCGTATTGTTTCATTATTCCTTCTTGTTCCAAACCAAGCCATTCAGCAAAACGGATAGCCATTTTACTATCTGCCTTTACACTTGTTTGTAATCTTTTTATTTTATAATTCAAACACATCAATTCCGTTCTTTGTTTAATAACTTTGGATAAAGTTATGGGGTATTGATGAATTTTATTTGTAGCTAAGACCCACCCCTCAGCTACGCCTTCCCAGAGAGGAAAAATCCCTCCAGCCGCAATGGGTTCATTGTTAACTACACCCGTAAACGACATTCCAACTTCTTTTAAAAAATACGCATACTTTTTATGATGCGGTGATAATTCTAAAAATTTGTCGTTCATTTTTTGAGACACAATGTATTCTGCGTGTTTATTCTCAAAAGGTATAATTATAACTTTAGACATTCTCCGTTTCTAGTCTCGGATATATACCAAGAATAGTCATCGGTAGAGCTTGAGGTTGTTTAACATAAACTAACCCCTCTGTTCCGTAATCACTATCAAATTCTATAAATTTATCTCCAGTAAATAATGGAACTGGTAAATCCATAGAAGCCGAGCTATCTCTAAAATCTATAGCTGTTAATGTATATGAGTTTGGCCCAACGCTAGCTCCCACAGTTTCGTGAAATCTAACAGACAAATCATATATTCTTTTTACTTTTGTTTGTGTTGTTTCTGTAAAACCTTCATCTAATCTCATAGTTTGTAAATCAGATGAATATTGAAATCCTACTGTTAACTCTTCAGCTGCCGTATCTATTGTAATACTCCCGCTGCTAACTGTTTTAGAAGCTTGAACAGCCCCTTCACCAACAACAGTTAGTAATTCACCTTCTAAATGTGATAAACCAGATAATGTTGTTGTCGGATCTCCAGCATATTTCAAACCACTATCAACATAAAAAAATGATGTTAAGTCGCTGTTAAAATCAAAAGGCTCTAAATATTCTATGTACCTTTTTGTTGATCCATTTATATATCTTTGCACTATCAAATAAACTTGATCTTCGTCGCTAGAGCCAGAAATAACAGCTACACTTTCTACTTTAGCATGTGTAAGAATTTTATCTGTTTGCTCGCTAGTGTGTGCAGATGTTAAATTTATTTTTGCTGTATTTAAAAAACTTTCGTCACTAAATAATTGAAATTGGTTGTCATCAATTTTATTTATAAAATATTTTGTGTTCTCAGATAGTCCACCTATAGCTGTTCCAGAATTTTTATAAAAAATAAAATCTCCAGTTTGAAAACCATGGTTAGATGAATAAATTATATCTGTATGTATGTTAACACCTTGATAAATTGCTTGCGTTGTATCTGAGCTTGGCGCAGATGATAAATTAATTGCTGTTCCGCCAGTAGCGTTAGCTGCTGTTGAAGCTAGTTTTATTGTGTTAGCATCTACAGAAATTACAAAATAAACATTACTTGTATTTAATCCACCAATAACATTAGAAGATGCAGAATAAAATACTGGATCCCCAGTAGATAAACCATGACCAGTTAAAGTTATTGTGTCGTTTGCTACAGAAACATTAGTAACGTTAGCAGTAAAAGAAATTTTTTGTTGTATTATACTTTTACCTGTATCAGATTTTCCACCTATAATATGTCTATGCCAAGCTGTAACTTGTTGTAATCTATTATAAGTAAACCCAGCTAAAACTCCATCTTCTCTCACACACCATGCAACAGAAAATGGCTCTTGCTGATAATCCATTTGTGTAATACCACTTTTTGTTACGTGTTCAGCAAGTATAGTAAGATCTGGAGCTTGGTAACTGTCGCTGTCAAAATTATATGCAAGCTCTCTAATTTTTCTTTTTGCTCTTTGTAAAAATAAAGTTGCGTTACCAATAGACAAAGCATCTACACCAGCAGATCCATAGTTAGATTGTTTTCTAATATTTATGTTTGTTGGTGTTATTGCATCTTGAGAAGATCCAGAGCTAACAGCATATTCACCTCCAGTTGTCATTACAATTAATGTTCTTGTTGCTTTCAATGCTACGATTACGTTTACTTGATTTGATGCAATCGTATAAACCATAGCGCTATCAGCTGCGGTTCCAGATGTCATGTTTTCATAATCTCCAGACTTAGAAAAAAACATTGTCTGAGGTTGTCTTGTTGTTGCAGCAAAAACTAATCTTTGTTCAAAGAAAGAAACGCAAGATGGAAAACCAGTTGTTGCAGAAAAAGCTCCTAGCTTCCATGTAGATACAGCATTTGTATTATCAAAATTTTCTATAACATTTGCTGTTACTACAGTTGTAGAAGTAAAAGCAGTTATTTTAGCATGACCACCAGAAAAACTTACAAGTCTGTCAACATCTGTTGCAGCAAAAATACCGCTTGATGCTGTTAACGTAATCCCATTTCCAGTTGTGGCAGATGGGGTAATTGTGGTTGATGTGGTGTTTTGATCTAAGTATGGCCCATTAGTAAAATCAACTTCTGTTAAAGACCAAGACGTATGACCCGTTCTGCTTAATTTTCTTGTAGCGTGATTGTTATGTGTAATATACATAACGTCAGCACTTTGCGCGAACTTAATATCAAATAGCTCAGCAGTTAAATAAGGTGATGATATTTCGTAAGCTGATCCGCTTGATTGTATTTGACCCTCATCTTTGTAAAATCTAATGTACTGATTTCCAAATTCTAAAATATAAGTTTGTTCAGTAGAAAATTCAAAAGGTATTAATCTTGTTTTAGCAGCACTATTTTTTATTTCAGAAACATAATGTGTTCCGGGTCGCCTCATAACGGGGCCATGTGGTAAGACAACAAAATTTTCTAATCGCGTGCAGCCATTAAAATATTTTTGAAAATCTGTACGACCCTCCATTTGCGGTGAAAGCTCTCCAGCAGTAAAGCTGGGAACTGATAATAGTTGTTTTGCCATTTTAGTATCTGCTGTTTATAAAATCATCAGCTTGCAATTGATCTACGGGGCCTTGAGACGGATCTGTGTTTTGACCCTCGCTAGCGTCTGCATGTCTAGCTTCAGATATTTTAAATTGATATTTTTCTTCGAATTGTTTTGCAATAGATATGCTGGCTGTAATTGAGTATGCCATATCTGCTGCTAATGCAGCTGATATAGTTTCTCTTAATAAAACATCCATTTCGTTAGGATCTGTTACTTGAGCAACATAAACTAAAAAAATTGAACTTTCATTGCAAAGAATTTTTCTGCCTTCTACTTTGTAATTACTATCGTAAGCGTCAAGATGTAATACACGTAAACAATCAGCCGGTAGTGTAAATTGAAAATCAAAACCATATATAGGTGTAGCAACATCAGCGGCTAGTTTTTGTCTTTTAACTAAACTATTCCACGGATGAGATCTAAACACGCTATCTCTAACAGTATTAAATCTAGCATTGCATAGTCTAGCATTTTTAGAATTTTCTGTTAGTGAAGTGATTGCTTGCGCGCCTAATTGTAAAAGCGCTGAATTGCATATCTCAATTACTGAAGCCATTTATTTATTTCCTTTTCTTTTTAGGAAAGCCAGCTCGCATGTTTGCGTAAGCTTTCTTCGTAATAGTAGATTTAGATTTTGGTCTAGAAATACCTTTACGTTTTCTTGCGTTAATGTTTGCGTATAATCCTCTTTTAGCCATAAGTTTTCCTTTTATTTTTACGTAGCTTTTTGAAATCAGCACCCGTAATCCTATTTCTAGGCTTGGCTACGCGCGCTATCTTTTTTTGTTTAGAAGATAATTTTTTCATTATTTCTTCTTCTTTCCTTTTTTTCCCATTTTATTTTTTTTTGATGGTCTGCCTCTTTTAGACCCGTATGTACCTTTGCCGTATGGCATAGTATCCTCCGTTGGTTTGTGATTAAGGATCCTAGGCGGGATCCACTCTCGCTTAACTCCGCCTAGAATTTATTGGTTATTACTCGTTACAAGGAAGTAGAAATACTTTTTCTTCTTCCATTCTTGTAGCACCAATTGACATACAGTAGTAAACTTGAGTTGCATACGATTTGTCTGCTCTCTCAGTTATTTTTGCTGCTACGTCTTTTCCGATTGCTAGTTTAATAGCATCTTCTGTAAACGCGAAGCATTTTCTGTCGTCTGTGTTTGTTGCATCTAAGCTTAATCTGTTTGACATGATAAACTCAAATCCAAGGAAGCTTGAAACTTCACCAGCCGCTAAAGCTCGAACTGTATTAAAATCCGCGCTCGTTACTTCTGTTGTAGCTAACAAGTCTTGTATTTGTTTTGGCCCAGCCACGACAAATCTCTTAAGAGATGGGTCTACTGATCCGTTGTCAAAAAAGAACTTAGCTTGTCTTAATTTTGCAATTGTCATTCCGTCTGTTTGGTTTGACGTTGCAAATTTAGATGATGATGGAAGCGCAGTTGTAGAACCTCCAGCAACACCAGTAGCAGCGTCTGCATCAAAAGCAGCGATGATAACATCATCAATTGCTCTATTCATTGCAGCAGCCGCAGCTTTTGCGTAATTACTTGTTGGATCAACAAGCATTCTAACCTTATCTTGATCGTCGATAAGATCAGCCCACTCGTAATCTGCCAAGCTTACTCTTCTTCTTGAGTGTGGAGTGTTGATTTGAGGTGTGTTTCCGTGTCTTGAAGATCTTACTTGTGCAGCAGTAACTCCAATTTGATCGAAAAACGCATTTTTTCCTCTGATATTTTCAACATCTACAGCACCTCTGAGTTTACTTCCCATTTGCTGAGCAAGCATACTCACGTTAGACGAATATTGCTCAACAAAAGAAGTAGTTATTTGAGTTGACATAATAGTCTCCTTCTTCAGTTAGTGTTAATGTTAAGTATATTCGGTTGATTATCCTTGCGGATCTTCCTAGATTTGAGATCTCGTAGATCTAAGTCTTTCCTTACGTCAACTTGGGTCTTGCGATTATCCAAGTTATTTTCGGCTTATACGGAATTTTTTTTATTTCGTAAAGCCAAAACTTCTTCAACAGCTTCGTCGTGATTAGGATGGTGTTTATCCCAATAAGCTGAACCTTCAGATGTTAACTCAGCAATTTGTTTATCAATTTGCTTAGGTGTTAAGTAAGCTGGCCCAGATGCTTGAACGATACTATCTTCTCCCATTTTTCCAGCTAATTTAACTAAACCTCTAACTAAAGCTGGATGATCTCCAACTTTTGTTCCATCTGCCATTGGTGAATTTAAAAAATTTGCATCAATGATTGAGTTTGCTAAATTTTTTGCTTTGCTAATATTTTCATCATAAGCTTGGCCATATTCCATTTTTAATTCTTTTGTAGAATTTTCACGAAACGCCATTGATTTATTATCAGCATCGCTCATAGTTTTATTAACCATATCATTATAAAACTTAACTACCCCTTTTGCTTGTTGAGGTAATAAACCTAAATTGTGAGCTTGCGATGAAAAACTTTTTAATGTGTTCTCATCAACTTGCGTATCTTGAGGTAACTCGTATTTATATTGATCTGGCGACTTTGGTAATCCTAGTTTTTCGTAAACTATTTTCCAATCATCTTCAGTAGCATATTTGTTAGGAACCGCTATTTTATCAGATCCTACCATTTTTTGAGCATGTATATAGCTCTTTGCTAACGATGGAACGTCTTGAATATGTTTTAGACTTTCATCGGTTTTTATATCGTCTGGTAAAGTTGTTTTCCAATCAACATTTACCGGTTCGTTAGTTTCTACTGGAGTTGTAGTTTGTGTTTCTCCAGACGGCTGATTTTGTTGTTCGGCAGCCGCTACCTGTGTTTGTTCACTCATTTTTCCTCCGGTGTTTTATTGAGCATGTTTTTAATAAAAAGAACAACTGATCGTTGCCCCTCTAAAAATGCGCTTTCATGACTATCACCTTTTATATGTGTAGTAACATTGTAACCGCATCTGTTTTCTAAATCTTTGAGAACTTTCTCGCCCCCTTCAGATTTAAAAGTCGTTTGATAGTTTATTACTAATTGTTTTAGATCTTTATTATTCATTGGCTTTCAAAGCTGGCGCAGCTTTACCCGCAGCCTCAGCAATTTGCTGAGCTTGCTGTAATTGCATTTGCTCCATTTGCGCTTGCTGTTTTTGTTGTTGAATAGCTTTTACTTCACCTTTACTTTTCATAATCTTAGCTGGTAAACCTAAGACATCTTGAATATGAGATACTAAACCATCTATATCAATATAATCAAATACTGGAGCTATATTTTGCATCGTTCCAAATATTTCTATACCTCTCATTACAGATGATAACTCTTGAGTTTTTTGTGCTTTAGCAAGAGGAGATACATATTCTATTTCTATATCTTGATCTCCTAATGCCTCTGGCATTGGTCTAAATTTATTATTTTTCATTAATAAATTAAAACATCTTGTAATTAATGGCTGTAGTAATTCAGATTGTAGTCTGCCTAGAACGGGGCCTAACAATCTCATTTTTTCTTCAGTACGCTGTAAAACTTCTGTAGCTGTCATGCTAGCACCGGATACTGTCATAAGTTGCTCAACAAAAAAGTTTTCTCTTATTGCTTTTCGTCTTTGCTCTTCCATGTTTAAACCAACTGGATTGTTTGCTCCAATATTTAATGGTTCAATTCTTTCTCTTGTACCAGCTCTATAAAAATTTAATCCACCCGGAACTGTTCTTATAGGTAACATGAAACCATCATCCGGAACCATAAGAGGTGGATCAATTTGTTTTTGTGCAGCTTTGATAGATGTTTTAGACATTGTGTTTAACATCTTAGTATCTGGCAAAGCGTTCATTGCTGGAGATCTTCCATAAACTTCGTTAGAAGATGATTTTAAATATCTTGGAACTACATAAGGAAATTCTTTAAATCCACTTTCTCTTAGCAATGTTCCAGTTTCTTCATGAACATGGCAAGATTTGTAATCCATATTTTTAGAGTTGTCATAACCCATTGCTATTTCATTTGGATATACAGAATGAATTATAGTTACTTCTTCATAAGGATTATTTGTAATATTAGATTGTAAAACTTTTGGTAATACCGCATCTGGGTACATAGCTGGTATATTTTTATATTGGATATGAAATTTTCTAGTTAAACTATCTACATATCCTTTTTCATTTTCAGTAATAAAAATTTCTGAAATGTGTATTGTTTTAAATCTTAAATCATCTTTAGGATCATCTGTTATAAACATTGCAGACGTTCCGAAAGCTAAAAGCTCATGGTACAACTCAAACACTTCTTGTTGAAAGTTAGATCTCATAAATGCTTGGTGCATAGTTTCACCACAGCTTTCTAACCATTCTTTAGCCTCATCGTCTGTATTCATTTCAGCGTCTTTGTATTTCAAATGAAACCAAGGTGATATTGTATTAGTTAGCATTCCATTTAAAGATGCAGCTAATAATTCTAAAGCATGTGTAGATGTGCCATCAAAAATTAAATCGTGTCTTTTATTACCTTTAGTTTGTTTTTCAGTAATATTATTTTTTCTTGGTAAAAAATAATCAGCTATTTCTTGCCAATGTTCTTCCCAATTTTTTCTTTGTGATTTAAGGCTATTGTATCTTTCAATAACCATTTTTGCAGTTGTGTTAATTGCCATTTATCCTCCGAGTAAACTTTTCTTCCTAACTTCTAATTTTGTATCTCCTAAACCTTGTGGCCCAGTAAGTATTGTTGACGATCTACCTTTACCTCTTGCTAGTTGTTGCATACTTGTTGATTGAGCTTGTGATACAACAGCTTTTGGTGGTGAGTATATCGGCGCGGGTGCTGGCGCTGGCGGTTTTGGTTTTATAACTTTTCTTGCTACTCCTCCCATACTATCCTCCTAATAAAGTTTTCTTAGCTACTACGCTTGGATCATCTTCTACTCCTCTTGATGAAGTAAGTATTGTTGATGATCTACCTTTTCTGGCAGCAGCTACTCTTTGTCTTTGTAATCTAACTTCTTCGTCTCTTGCAGCGCTATCGTAGTCTGGAACCTCCCTAGCTGGAGCCGGTTCTGGCGGTAAAGCTGGCATAGAAACTTTAGGCATTAAAAATCCCATTTAATTATCCTCCGTGTACTGAGTAATCGCTTTGAGCTATACTCTGATTTACATTTTGTTTTTGTCTTGTTTCAGTAATTGATAGCGCCATATATCTCGCTGCATCGCAAGCATGTGATGACCAATCTTTTACCGGTTTATTATGAAACATTCTCATCTTCTCGTTATACTTACGATGATAATGTCTTAAAGCATCAATTAATGGTTTACCATTATCTGTGTCTATTAAACATCTTGGTAAAACCATTTTAAGAGCGTGGATGCCATCCTCTAAACTTACTTTAGGAACAATCCTAAAATTAATTCCTAATTGATAAGCTACTTCTCTACGTGTTTTTCCAGTAGAAAATTCTTGAACCTCTATATCATGCGGCGCAAAATGTGTGCCGTAAACATAATCTTTATCTTTTACCACTTGAACATAATGGGGTAAACCTTCTCTGTTGTTCTCGTAGTAATCTATAACTAAAATTTGTTGACCCAGTTGTTGAAAAAAAATTATAACTGTATCATCGTTAACTCCACAATCCCACGCCGTATGAACTTCTAAACTTGGATCGTAAGGAACTCTAGTTAGTTGTCTTTTATCTTCTAAATCTTTTATAATATCTCCGTAAACTGAACCTTCAATATTAGCTATCCAATCACATTCAAACTCTTGTTTGTACTTTGTCTCTCCCATTTGAGACTTAGCAGCTTCTAATTCTTCTTTGTCTATAATACCTGTCTCACTAGCTTTAGCTGTGTAAGCGTACCAATCTTTATTTCCTAATGCGTATTGGTATAACTCATAAAACAAGTTAGACATACCAGCTGGTGTTCCAATAAAATATGCAAATCCTTTTCTGTCGGATATAGCTGGTCTAATTATTTCATTCCATAACTTAGGTTCTATTTGTGCAACCTCATCAATACATACGCCGTCTAAAAATAGACCCCGTAAACTATCTGGGTTCTCACTAGACAATAAACTTATACGGCTTCCATTAGGAAGATCGCATCTTAATTCTGTTTCATGAAACTTTGCCCCCGGAATTGTTCCGGCATAAAGTTTAAGGTAATCCCATGCGATAGACTTGGCTTGCTTATAGGTAGGTGCAATGTATGCAAACCTCGGATTTTTTAATTTATGTACCAAGGCAGAACGTATTAAATGGTTAATGATCGCTACGCTCTTTCCAAATCTACGATGACATGAGATTACCGCAAACCTATACTTATCTAAATCATCGTGAAGCTGTGCTTGCAATGGTCTAGGTGTATAAGGTATCTCTATGTGCATTATATAACAATCGCAATAACTAAAACTACAGCTGCGCCGATCACAATTTTTTTATGATCTTTCCAGAAGTGTTCTATAGTATCTATAATTCCTAGCATCATATTTCCTCCTTTAGTGAATAGTTGGCGGGTTCCACGCATCATCAAACAGCGTAAAATTTAAACCACTTTTCTCAAACATTTTAGAAGTAAAGCTTCTTCCATGTTCTAATGTTTCAAAACCTTCAAGGTGAATAATTACGGCGTTAGTTTCTGAATTTAGAAATACTAATGCTGTAATAAGCTCTGATTTTTCTAATAGCTTTTTTAAATCTTTTTCATTCATCATTAACTCTTTTTATTTCTGTTTGCAAAATTTCTAGCAGCTGCTACGGATCCAAACCCCCACTTTTTAAGTGCGAGTGCTTTACGCGTGGGTCTCCCCTTGTCGTCTTTCATTGGCCCCTTCATTCCGGCAAACCTCGCTGCGAAGCTAACCCGTCTAGGATTAGTGCCAGATTTAACCGGAGCCTTTACTCCAAAGTGTTTACGACCAGCAGCGTTTAATCCACCGCTTGGTGATTGAAAAGCTTTTTTAACCATAATGTTCGTGTGTGTGTTTGTGTCTTAAACTCCCGAATAATATATATATAATTTTTGCGCGTCGTCTGACGGGTGTACCCCCTCCTTTTTTTTACAAAACGAGGCAAAAACTAGCTTAATAATGGCACGCAGACTATATAAGTGCGAACCGCTGCGCCTACCGCTATCTATACGCGCGCGCGCGGAACGTTGGCTTTGTTGTAGCGCAACCAAGATCCAAGGTAAACCAAGGCACAAAAAAAGCCAC
>TARA_R100000654_G_scaffold55179_1_pt1 | contig 13350 bp, 23 predicted proteins | sample TARA_R100000654 | Tara Oceans TARA_R100000654 (sample SAMEA2622473) | marine metagenome | biome: marine biome (ENVO:00000447); feature: surface water layer (ENVO:00002042); material: "saline water (ENVO:00002010), including plankton (ENVO:xxxxxxxx)" | depth 5 m
TTTCTTGTTATAACGTTTGCAATCAATCCAATATTGGATAAACCTAACAGGGAAACTAGGATTACTGTTCCCCATTTATTCTCAGGTCTTCGATACATTATCTTTATCAGAGGCTTCTGTAACAATTTTAATAGGAGCCTGTTCGATACGCAATATCTGAGTTGGTGCGGTCTGAGCTGCTTTTTCTATAAGCTTTTCAAAGTCAGCTTTATTAAAAGTTGGTTGGTTGTTTTTGTCTGCTTTCATAGTTCCATCTGCTCTTTTACGTGCTGCCTCTACGCCAAAGGTACTAAGCACCCCCGTCAGAATCGAAGCCGGGAAGGTGATATCCTTGGGCTCATTGGCATAGCCTGGTATAGAGATGTAGTTTAAGCTGACGATAAAACCACTCCACCCAACTACAATCAGTCTTACTATAACTGATATAAACGCTAACTGTTCCTCTTTATCGTCTATATTTTCTTTAAACTTTTCAAAGATACCTTTCTTCTTTGATTCCCCTGAGTTTTTGTCATTTTGCATTTATTTTTTCCCTGTTGAATATCCTAAGCCTTTCTTGACTATAGCCAAAGCAGTATCATCTAATTCTGTATCTGTGGACTCTACTAATTTTTCTAGTAAATCTACAACTAATTTCTTCACTGGTTCTGAAGTAGCAAATTTTATTAATATTGGTTTGATTAAAGCGATCATTGTCTTATATGGTTAACACTCCTATTCTAAGACCTTTTCTTATAAAAGAAAAATGATTTATGTTCTTCGGATATCACCCAAGGAATATTTTCATGTTTTTCAAACCATTTTGTGTATATCCTAAATAGCTGTTCAGAATTAACTCCCTCACATCTAAGGGTCAGAGAATCTCCTTCTGGTATTTCCTCTATCCATTGTTTGATCACGTTTACTGCTATCCAGAATGTTTTATAATTTCTCTTTTTTGGAGGTAAAGTATTTAATTTAATAACATTTTTTCTTTTATGCTTACGTTTCATCCAATCATTCAGGGCTCTGTTGCTTTTAGAAACAGCCATACCCGTTATCCAGATGTATCCATTATTAAATTTATGTGGGATACCCACTAATTTAAAGATATCTCCAGTTTGTAACTTTGTTGTAACGACTTTTGGTCTTCTTTTTACCTTAAATGTCATAAACTTTACATTGTGTTAAATAAGGAAACTTTTTACACTCGTCTTCAAACTTTGTTGTTAAATTACTTTTCTCTTTACATTTAGAAATCTGCTTTGCTTCTCCATCTAAAAAGAGATTATAAAGTTTTTTAGGATTCATTTTATTGTGTAGTAGTGTACTCAACTAAGAATGCAGGGAATGGTTCGTTTTCTGGTCTTTCTCTTTCCCAAGCTGATTTCCACTCTGTCAATGAATGGTCATGAGCATCATCTCCAGTGAAGTTAGGTGTTGTATCACATATGATGTCATCTTGTTCAGGAGTGTTCTCATAAATTAATCTGGAGAAATCCTCCAAAAGTAAAACTGGGAAGGGATCTGAAATCTCGATGACTATACCCACAGCATAATCTATAGGTTCGTTTCTGACACTAGATATACAGATTAAATATTCTCCTATGGGAAGGGCAAAGAATCTATCATCACCTTTATCTAATCTATTAGGATCAAAAGTATTAACGGTATCTGATTGAGCAGCTTGAACATGACCTCTATATGGATATTGTCTAGAACCATCAGTCGTACTTATCTGATCTATACTATCCCTCTGAAATATAGCTCTACCTTCTATGGGATTCTTATTTAAATCATATGCAGAAATATTTATAAATTTAGGTTTTATTGATCCATTGGCAATTATTATCCATCCATTCTCCTCTAATTTTATTTTAAACCAGTGATTGAATGTACCTCCTCCATAACCTCCTCTATTAGGTTTAATAGTCGGTCCTAATTTACCAGTTAACAGCCTAATTGAAGTTGAGTTAAAAGCTCCTATCTGTAGTGGGTCAGTTGAGGTTCTTTGTCTTTGTGGTCTCTGACTTACACGAGTCATATTTATTTTGTATTCCTATCCTTCATCATAATCTGGAGCAACCTGGACAAGGGAGGGATGAGTGATGGTTGCTTTATATTTTTCCTGTATAACTTCTTGTTCTCTATTTAAACTTCGTGCTTTACATATTCTCATTAGTTTCTCTGCATCAAAATCAATATGGAAAGGTTGAACTGAACTAGGTAAATGTCCTTTATTCCAGTTGGATACCATATGTAAAGGATTTCCACAGAAAGGATTACCACATACTCTGGTAACACTTAGTGAGCCTACATCTCCCCAAGCACACTGATAAATGGCTTTGTGTGCATTTACATTTTCTGATTTTTGTTTACTATGAAAACTTCTATAGGAAGGAAAACATACTCTTTTAGGAGATCTAAGACCATTTAGGTTTATATGCCAGCATTCATGTACGTCTTTTATATCTATTTTCTTCCATAATTTATAGTATTTATTTTTGTAATCATTATGTAGATAATTTAAATCAAAACCACATATATTACTTTTAATCTTTATTGCACAGTGATAGCACCAATGATTATTTTTTTCCCTAATTTCGTGCCCATGGGGGCATGGGTATCCACGGTAATATCCTTGTTTATCTAGCTCTTCATCGGATGCATTATCTACATCTCGTATATATTTAAAGTTGATACTTTCTAAGTTATTTATTATATTTGCCATTAGATTTTAAACCCCGAAGCTAACAATTTTTTGGTTGAAGGAATTTTATAAGTTTCTATTAAAGGTGTTCTGTTATCTTTTGTTTCTCCTATGTGTTGGACACTATGAGTATCAGGAGATCTATATGTTCTTAAGTAATAAACAATACGATGAACCATATATACTTCATTATCAACGGAGACCATGTAATATCCAGTAGATTTATTTAATTTACCAACTGGATCTCCGGGTTTGCTCTTTGCCTTATTTACCCTCCAAATTAAACCATTAGGACACGAATCTGATAGTTCAAATAGTTCATTAAGACGCCAAATTGGGGGCATTGGTTTATAATTACGTGACATAAAACTAAGAATGAGATAAATTTCTTTTTGATTTTAACCTAAATAACAATTTGTCAATAGTGTAATGTTTATTCTCTGTTTTTTACTGTCTTATGAGTCTATTAATAGAACGTACATTTTGCTCTAATATGTAATTTAGCTCACGAGGAAAGTAAAAAGATTTCATTCTATGTTTTAGTAGAAAAATATTACAAAAAAAATCTCCCCTAACCAGTGATAGTAAGGGGAGAAGTACTTCCTTCAATTGAACCTATGACCGAGGGCAACCCACACCCTCAGCCTTATGATACCTCTCTTCCATAGTCATCTTCAACTCTTTCAATATCTTCTTCATACAATTCTTTACCATGTTGTAATTCCATGATATATAGATCACCTTTTAATGCTTTTGCACGATGTAATGTACATTCAGGAATGGTAAATGTCTGCTTTGGATGTGCCAAATGCCATTCATCATTACAAAATACGGAACCAGATCCAGCTGCAATAGTCCATACTTCTGATCTCCAATGATGTCGTTGTAAACTTATACGTTTTCCTTCATGAATACATAACATTTTTGTCTTGAAATTATCATCTACATAAAGATCCTGATACCAACCCCAAGGCTTATACACTTTTTGATGATTTGTTTTTTTATTTTCTTTTAATAATTCCTCATCTTCACATAAATTACAGTCACAATTTTCCGGATGTTTGTTATTTTTAAGCATGCTAATCTCCTTTAAAACTTTATAATATAATCCATCATGCCATGGCTCATAAACTTTGCTACCCAGTGTTCCATTAAGAGGTCCTTTATATGACCTGATTAATTGCAATTGATGTTTTAGCATCTGCAATTCTCTCATACTTAATATCATTTAACTGCACCAATCTTTCTGGATTTCTTTCTATTTCTTTTTGGTTTTATCTTTTCTTTATTATCAATAACTGAATGACTTACACCATTAAGAGTATCTTGGAACACCCCTCCAAATTGTGAAGCGATATTCTTCCAATGGAATTGTGGATCTGTAGCTCTTACGTAACAGAGTTCTGCCGTTGCTTCTCGTTTTTCTTTGTCTTCGTACAGTTTATTAAGGATACTTGCAAGGTGATCAGCATCTGGGCAAGGCATTTCCCTAGCAAAAGTGGTGTCGACATCAACATGATTGCAATCTATAAGTTGTCCATAGCCCTCGAATATTTCCTTACAGGATGTGTGATTAGGAACTACTTGTGCCACTTTACATGCGGCGTGTTCAAAATTCACTAAACCCCATCCTTCTCCTTTACAGGTATTTACACCAACATCGCATACATTATATATGGTGTTGAGCATATCCACTTCTACATTGGGAGGATCTTGAGTATTCGTGGTCATTATTATTCTCCCATTAGGATCTAATCCCTGCTTGTGCATTTCCCGACTAAACAAGGGCATGATATCCCAACCCTGATCTTTTAATCCCATGTGTAGATATAATCTGGTGTTCGGTTTTCCGACTGCAAATTTAGCGAAGGCTTCACAAGTTATATCTATTCTCTTCCGGAATTGATTTCTATTTCCATTAAATACTATGAATAAATCATCACTAAGTTTTAATTTCTTTCTTGCTTCCTTCTTATCTACTGGATAGAATTGACCCTCTGTTACTCCATGAGGGATTACTGCGATTGGTTTTGTTATTCCAGCTTTAATAAATTCTCTGGCACCAAACTCCGTGTATGAAACAATCCCATCCCAATCATTGGCAGTATCGGTTAAACATCCAGTCCAGTTATAAGAATCCATAGGCACATAACCCACAAATTTAAATCTTCCATCTTTGTGCATGTCCTGTATCTGTTTATATTGCTCATTAACAATCCACATATCATTAATAGTAAATATAATATCTGGTTCAATCTTCATTACTATTTCTCTAATACGTTCTTCTCCGAAGGGAGCTGTCTGGAAACGATTAGAGGAAGGATACATTGTATAGATCTTCTGTAATGGAGAGGGATCTCCCCACCAATTGTTTCCTAAAACTACTATCTCAAAATCATCTTTAATAAATGGTAATACGTTTTCGGTAACTCTAGCGAATCCTGTTTTTGCTACTATATCTCCTATCCATAAAAGCTTAGGTTTTTTAATCATTTAAGAGGTGTATTCTTCCTTAAATATACACAATTTTGGAGCACGATCCAAGGTTCTTTCCAAACGAGATTTAGCCCCAAATTTTATAAACAAATGATCGGCAATACCCTGTGGTCTTGAGAAGTCTCTACATGTATAAAAATCTACTGCACAGTAATTATGTTCAGGCCAAGTGTGTATTGAAGCATGTGATTCTGCCAACAAAGCTAACAATGTAACTCCCTGAGGTTCAAATTTATTACCTATAATATTTAATACAGTTGCATTACATATACATAAGGTATCTTCAAAGATATATTTTAATTTTTCATAATCATTTAATAAATCTGCCTCACATCCATAGAGGTCTAGTATCAGGTGTTTTCCAGGTTGCATTAGGATGATTGTGTTTGTGTATTTAATATACTTCCATATTGCTCTATCCACGCCTCTTTGTTTAGCCCTACTTCAATAATTGAAGGGTATTGGCTATATCTTTGGTCGGACATGCGACAGGCTATATTTATAACTCTGACTCCTCTACGATCTTTCATCTTATAGACTTTCAATCCCAGCTGATGAACACAAACGTCTATTAATAAGGTTTCAAATCTGCTTCTACCTAAGATATTACTGTTTGAAGCTCTGGAAAATTCACAGTAACTGGCATATAACCACTTTTCAGAAGCCATATAAACATTGGAAGATCCAGCTGGAGCTGCTTTTGCCAACCCTATTGGAGCTGATGCGTTCTCATCGAATATCAAACAATGTTCCATCCAATCCATTATCTGATTAGATTTAAGTATTTGTTCTCTATGATGCTTTGCAAAGAAATTAACTTTCTGGGTTGTTTCCATAAGATATTCCTTCATCTCATCTTCAGACATATCCAACAACCAGTTCACCAAACCGGGAAGTAGATTAGCAAAGTCCCCAAAAGGTTTACCTCTATCATCCATATCTATCAGTGTTCTTTGTTCGATAGCCTTACCAAGAAAGGGTTTATCAAAAGGTATGGTCAGTCTTCTTCTAGCTAAACCGGATGTAGGGTCGGTAGTCTGTATGGGTTCATTAGCAGTAATCATCACCAAGCCATTAAACTTAAATGGTTTTTGGGAACCAGACTGAAACTTTCTTTCATTACGGATCAGGTCTCTACCAGTGATAGCTTTTAGAACTGACACAGAACCACCATATCTTTCTACATCATTGAATAACAATAACTTTTTCTTATATAAATTAGCCGTTTCAAAACGATTTTTCTCTAAATGCTCTAATGAGGAGATCATTGCATTATCATCACCCACCAGTGCATGTGCCAAATTAGCGTATGTAGACTTACCGGATTTACCTGGCCCTACTATTTCAACAAACTTCTGTATGTCTGAATGACTTAGAAGTACAGCTCTTAACCATGCCCTTAGTACTTGAACCCTATCCCAATTACCATCTTGAGTATTCTTTAACCACTTAATAATTAATTCACATTCTGAATTTGGTGTGTAGTCATAAGGTAATTGTTGAGTAAAATACATATCCCTCTTAAAAGGAAGAAGCTGTTTTGTATTTACGTTTAAAACCCCATTAGTAAATAACAAATGATTGTTGCTTTCGTACCATTCATCAAATATTACTGATATTCTGAGCTGTTCAACAATATCATTAACCAGATTCATGCTGTAACCACTGGGTAACAAGCTGTCTTTTACTAAATCCAGTCTATGTTTCACCTCTCCTTTCATTTCTGTGTCAGAGATCCCTGACCATAACCCTTTACTTTTATACTCATATATGAAAAAACAACCCTGATTCTGACTATATTTTAGATTTCCTTTATAAGTTTGTAGAAGAATTTGAGATATGAGGTCTGAAGAAGGGTTTTTTGGTTTCTGTCCTCTTCCCTGAGGTATAGATAAAGGAGCCTGAGCCATGCTAAGGGCTGGTTTAGCAGATAGTTTTTTCTTATTATGTGTAGGCATAGGTGTTTCGTATGAAGATCTCAATTCGTTTGTTTGTCTATCTAATTCTTCTTCTGTTATTTCTTCTTGTCGCCAGTCCTGAGATGGCTTCCAGCCGTGTTCTTTAGCTATATGTATTAGAGAGCCCAGAGTTCTAGCTCCTCCTTTATCAAATCCTAACCATCTTTTTTGACACTCTCCTTCTTTATATTTATTAGATTGTTTCGACCATTCATCCCATTCTTCCATTAGAGAGTTATCTAAGGCATGAAGGGATTGACCAATCGTTATCCAGATATCGTAGTCATCAGTAGCTTCTGGAGGCAAAGCCCACATAGCTTCTCTTGCTAACTGCATATCTCGCTCTAATCCTATTTTAGCGTTAAGAGCAAAACCAGGACCTACAATTCTAGTCGTTTGAGCAGCTGGCCTACCTTGTTTAGCATTCTTATTTATTATCGAATTCATCAACCAACTTGGTAGTTCCGGTAATTTATCTGCGTGTTCAAAGCCCTGATTCTCAGCTGTATAGTAACCATCTGTCTCAGGGTGTAGTCCCATGAGAACTCCCTGATGTTTAGACCATAGTATTTCTAATTTCTCCTTGGGAGCATCAGAGTGCCAAGTATATTTATTACGAATAAAGTGCTTGTGATGTTCTCTTTTTAATTTATATAGTTTTCTTTCCCTGCCTTTTTTACCACTGCATATAGTCAAGGTGTCAGGTAATGCTTTATCAAGTGGTAATTCACATAGATCCTGTATTGCCTTATATACAGATGGTCCATCAATATCAACCCAGACTAATCCATAAGGGTGATTATAAACAGGACCACCTAATAAACCGATAGCCTTACAGTATCCCTCGGTTAATTCCTCCTCTATCTCACTCTTGCTGAGGGGGTTGTTTTGCCATCCTTTTATGTATGGATCTTTATTCTTTCCGAGAGGTGTTAGAGGCCAATCTATAGGTATATAAGAAAGATTAAACTCTCCCGGTCTGAGAGGTTTTTTCTTCTGCTCAGTCATTTTTGGTTTTTAAGATGATTTGAATTAAGAAATCAGGTTTAGCGTAGTATGATTCGACAGCTATGCCACTTTTTCTTCCTTGAATAATATCATCATTGACCTTGATAGTCCTAATACTTTTATATTGCATACATTTTTACCATGAAATGTTTATCTGGGAATTGCTCTTCCATTATGTGAAAAGCATGTAGGTGCATTTGGGTGGGAAGATAAAAACAATCTCCATCAGATGCCTTTTCCATTCGATCCTTTAGAGATGTCATCCACTCACCGATTGAAACATTAATTTTCATCGGTAGTATTTGTGTGTGTATTAATAATCCTATCTCTTCCTACTCAAGAAAACAATGCTATATTTCTTGCAAAATATTAAGAATTAATTTTTAAAAAAATTTAACCATTTAGCTTTAAAACTTATGTCTCTGACTAGCTTTTTGGCTTTTATACCTGTCTTAATGTGTTCTCTTTGTTTAAAATCTTTATCAAACTTAATTTTATATTTTCTTTCTATTTCATTAAACCTAGATTTTAATTTAGACTCAGATAATATGTTGTTAAACCAGTTAATTAGTCGGTTAAATTGCATCGGCATCATATACATTACAGTTCTCAATTTGTGCATAATATTCTTCTACAATCTTATACCAATCCTTTCGGAAAGAATCTAATAATCTTCGGGATATTTTAAAGATTTGTGTTCTCTTTGGTGTTGAAACCAAGATAGCAGCCTGTTCTATTTTTATACCCAGAGTCTGTTCTATACCTATATCATAAGCAGCTAATTGTTTACAACATTTTTTAAACTTCATATGTCCACCTATCAATTCTTTCCATAGTTGTGAACCTTTCTGCTGATTCTTCGGCCAATAGCGACTGTACGGTCTGATACTGGTTTTTAAATCTGCCAATGTGATTTTATTATTAGCGATACCTATTATGTCAGGAGCACCAGCCCATGCCCTGCCCTCATCGTCATATCCCCAGACACGAGCTACGTCATCAGATCCCAATGTAAACTTATACTTTTCCAACACGGGAGATTCTGCCCATACAACCTGACTGAACTGATCCAGTATCTTTGGCATACCTGCCCAGTAATCTTTATATTCTTCCTGTATTACGGGATTCTTATTTCCTTTGAGATATTGTTCCATTCCATAATGTATAGCCGTTCCTCTTTCTGCTGCTTTTTCTTTTACCCCTGGATTATTCTTCGCCCACATTTCCAGTTTCTTTTTGTTCTGCTCAGATGCTGTTTCTGAGATCATCGTAGTAACTGAAGGAGCAGGTCCTGTAGCTAAAGGTGTAGTGTAATGTCTTTTCCCGTTAAGCGTAATTCTACATGGATTCTTGTTAATTTGATCCAGAGATTTAACGCCTAAATTGTTAATTATCATTAAAAACTTTAGCTGTTAATTATAATTTATCAGAAAAATTACAAAATATCTAATATTTTTTGCTCTAAATTATAGTTTTTGTTATGTTTATAATAGGTGAAAAATATTCATGACTTTAAATAAAGTTCGCTTCTATTATGGGGAAAAGATTGGAGAGAGATTTAAAGGTTTTGCATATGATGATTATCCCTTACAAAGAGCAGATGATCATGAAAGAGATTTAAGAGATCATCGAATAGATTACGTGAGGATTGAGTTATGAATATGCACAATATTAATACAGAGAAAGAGATAAATAAGGACTGTACTTTATCCATGCCAGACTGGTCCGTCTATTATGAAGATATTAAACCTTTACTAGGATTAAGGGAGATAGGTTTTACCAAAATCTTTGAATATTTAAAAACAATAGAAGACCCCGTAATCGTAGAGACTGGAACGGTTCGTGAAGAAAATAATTTTGAAGGAGATGGTTGTTCCACTGTTTTATTTGATCACTATATAGGAACACAAGGAGGTAACTTAATTACGGTAGATATAGATCCTAAAGCATGTAAAACTGCAGAGAGATTAACAACTTATGCCGAGGTCATAGAAGGTGATTCAATTGAGTTTTTATCCACACTTGATGGTAATGTTGATTTACTTTATTTAGACTCCTACAATATTTATAATTGGTTAGATGATTGGAAAGCTTCTGCACATCATTTAAAAGAATTATTTGCTGCTAAAAATGTTATTAAAGATGGAACATTAATAGTAGTTGATGATAATTTATTCATACCAGAATCAGAAAAAAGTAAACAAAAACATGGAAAAGGAAGAATGATTTATGAATTGATGGATTCTTTGGGTATCCCACCATACATAGATGGATACCAAGTCGGTTGGATCTGGGAGGAGATTGATTAATGACAACTTTAGTAGCAAATTTACCACCTACAAAAGTCTGGGTAAGACGTGAATATTTAAGAGATTTACGTGATGGACATGGAGAATATACTCTAGGTTATTGGGTTACATGTAAATCCATTTCAGGCAGGGCATTATATTTTGAAACCTATCTCACAGAATATGGGGCTTTATATGACAAGCTTCCTATCAGTGCCTTTTTATCTTGGGACCCCGATCATCCTCATAAACCTGAGTTACCAACACCTGATCTACCTTTAACTGATCTACAGTTCTGGAATGGTTTTGACACCGGTCTTACTGTTGTGGAGAAGAATCTTATATTTAATATGGACTTCGAGGTGATGACCAGAGATAACGGCATCATGAAAGGTACATACTTATTTACCATAGATAACTATCATCCTCATAGAAATGAACCTGATTTTTATTTTGCAGAATCACCTGATGAACATAAGTCTCATAATATTATTGAGCTGGATAATGGACAGATAGGTGCCTATCCCAACAATCGTTGTCGCATGACAGATACTTCCTTGAGTAACCATGAACTGAAAAGACCTGATTTCAAGGTGTCCACCAGGTACTTTAACGTAGAGCATGTACCCAAATGGGGAAGATTAGGAGAGGTTGATGATTACTTCTGGAAAACTCCCAAGGAAGTTAAACAGGAATCAGGTATGACTGGTTTTGATCCTAATCTCTATAATGCAATCGTAGAAGAAACGGTAGCTGCAGAAGTAGCAGCTAGTACCAGTCCAGAAGAAATGGTGGATGGAGCAATAAATTACTCTATAAACAAAGAAGATGATGATTTAAATGATGATGATTGGGAGAACTTCAGGGGTATAGGTCTCACAACTTAATATGCCTTGGTCTAGGGATAAAAAAAGAATAAAAGAGAATCGTAAGAAATATATTGATTATAAAAAGAAAGTACGGTGTGATCACTGCGGAGTCAGAGACCATAGAGTTATTGATTTTCATCATTTACGAGATAAACATACTGAAGTATCTCAGCTGATCTACCAAGGATATGGTTGGGCAACAATCATGAATGAGATAGACAAATGCATTCCTTTATGCAGTAACTGTCACCGCATACATCATTTCAAGGAAGTTGCCTGAGATAGAATTGAAGAGTTAAGTAAAGTGTACAGATGGATCGGTTTAATCAATTTAGCCCTCAAACAAGAACGATAGCGGCATCTAATAATCCTTTATCTTTAATCGGACCGTTATATAATACTTTAGATGAACAGAATATGATCCCTAAAGATCAAGTAATAGATTTTATAAAGAATATAAGAAAACAAAATAATCAACCAAATGCTCAAGTTAATGTAGGAGAGATTGTAGGAGCAGAAGGAAAAAAAGGAGGAATAAGTATATTCCAGAATATGTTGAATGCAATTAATAATTCACCTGTCAATGTGAGTACATCAGGTGTCGGAATAGAACAAACATTTAATCCTGGAGGTAGATTCTCTGCTGATATTTTTGCCAATCAACCATTTGGTGGTCAATTCCAGTATGGAGCTGGTGTTAATTTTAATATACCTTTAGGACGTTAATTTATCCTGTGTTTTTTTAGCCTTAGAAATAATTTTTTGAGCTGTTGTTCTATCTATACATAACTCAGCTTTTACCTGTAGTTTATTTAACTTCTTGTGTTGTTTATCCACTAGCTATCTCCTCATCAGGTCTCCATCTTGTAGTCACTAGATTCAATTCAACTTCATAACGTTCATCTGGTATCACATGACCATCAGCTATTATGCGGTTGGCAACCGTCCATAATTTTGCTTTCTCCTCATCAGAGAGAAAGAGATTTAAATTAACTGTCATCATAATAAGTACTAATTCAATAAACCTAAGGAGTTGGCTGTAACTCCAACTACAACGAAGAACATAAATTCTAATAGTGCGTGAGTTGATACAGGTATCTTTAATATTTTTGCTGCTAATTTATTACTCATGCCTTTCTCAATGTAGCTTTGATCATCCAAGCAGATTTAAAACAATCTCCACATAGTTCTGCCATATAATTTTCTATATCTATAGCCTTTTGTTTTTTGGCTGTAGCCTGTACTTTTTTACACATGATACCTAAGTTTTCTAAATTCTTATAGTATCCCATAAGCATTTCACTGGCATCATAGCTCTTAACATGATCAAACTTAGGAGTGGCATCCATCAGCCCTTCATGACACATAGGTAATAAATAATCCATTGAACGTATCAATTCTCCTATTTCATCGAACTGTTTGAGATGTAGCTCGTATTGTTTCTTCAAAAACTTATGAACAGGCAAGAAATTTCCAGCTTCATAGTTAAGATGAATTAGATGTGCTTGTGTTTGTAACTCATGAAGATACCCCGCTACTCCCGTCAACGTCTTGATGAAACTCCCTATCTCATCTTTAGGAGACGAGGTTTTATTTTTAGGAGTCTGTTCCTTCGTTTCAGGTTGTTGGTTATTCTCCTGATTCGCCGTCGTTGGAATCTGATTCTGGAAGGGGGCTGGTGTAAACATTAGAGTCAATAGTTTCTTGGTATTTTTTTAAATTTTCTGCTTGTTGTTTTTTATTCTTTTCATATAGTCTAACCGCTTCTAGCCTTTCAAAGAACATTTCTCGTACTACATAACCGGCTTCTTCTATACAAAATTCTTCCCATAAACCTGTATAAAATCCGTGTTTAGGATGCTTAGGATCATTACGTCCAAAAACATGGTATAAATGCCTCATGAAAGCGGCTCTTTTATCTTGTTCAATAAGGTCTTCTCTGATGGCTTCTCTTTCTTCATCAGTTAGGTGTTTTGTAAGTGATACGTCTTTGTTAGTCATCGTGGTCCCATGGATCAGTTAAGTTTTCTTTAGCTGGACCG
>TARA_R100000654_G_scaffold14249_3_pt1 | contig 13327 bp, 14 predicted proteins | sample TARA_R100000654 | Tara Oceans TARA_R100000654 (sample SAMEA2622473) | marine metagenome | biome: marine biome (ENVO:00000447); feature: surface water layer (ENVO:00002042); material: "saline water (ENVO:00002010), including plankton (ENVO:xxxxxxxx)" | depth 5 m
ACATGTACACACCATTTAGAATGGCTCCAAAGTCTCCTGTCATGAAGAAAATGATGGAACCTAAGGACATAAATAAAAACGGCAAGATAGATGGCTGGGAACAAGCAAGGTTTGATGCTATACAAAAAAGTACGAATGAGTCGTCATCAGGCGTTAACTACGGATCACCAGTTGAAAACAAACATATCAAGGCACATAATCCAGCATTATATGGGAAGAGATCACCTGTTCCTATGGTAGGAAGCAACCAAGAGAAAACAAGAGAAGATAAGAGAAATTATGTAGATGATAAAAACGTTGTAAGATCTGCTCAAATGCAAAGATTAATGGATAATAAACCACCTGCTTCAGACAAAGAAGCTATGAAAAGATGGCAAGCATCTTACGATAAGGCTTTTAATGCGTTTAAAAAGAAACAAGGTAAAGCTTAAATGCCGAAAGATAGATTAGTTAGAACATCGGGGCGTAATATTCTTGACAAAGGTAATAAACGAGGTACTGTACGTATAAAACCTGCTAAAAAAGTAGGTAAAGATGAAGACGGTAACCTCGTACAGAACATTGTTAGAAAATATCCCGATGGATCTAAGTCTACTGAGCGATTTAGTAAAGGTGAAAAGGTTGGAGAAACGTATACACCTAAAAAATTACGTAAAAAAAAGACTAGAAAACTAAGAAATCCACGTCCAAAGCTAAAAAAAGCTGGAAAAACACCAAATTATGAGGTAAAATTGTCAAAAATGGGTCCAGATGAAAGAAAAGCGTGGGAAAAACAAGAAAGAAACAAAAAATTAGCCGCAAGGTACAATAAAAGAAACAAAAATATATTTACAAGGCTTATGTCAAAGATAAAAGGTGGTGTTTCACCATTAAACATGAACGCTCCTAAGTTCGATTCTAGTAAAGGTTGGAAAAAAGGTAAAGCGTATACAACAAAAGGCGGTGTTAAAGGTCATTATGTAACAGATCCTAAAGGTAAAAAGTATTTTATGACGTCTAGTGGTAAATTACATACTGGTCAAATAGATGATTTAACACCTGAACCACCTGCACCATCAAAATATGCAGGCGAAGGCTTTATGAACCCACCATATAAAGATACTGTAAAAGGTACTAGGCCTTATGCTAACAGACAAGGGTATCACGGTTACAAAAATTTTAAGTCTAACCTAGCATCGACTGATGGAAATAGAAAAGTAATGAAAGACGGGCCAAAAACTAATACTGTTGTCGATTCAAAAATAAAAGATAAAGTAAAAGGTGGTGTTGGTAACTGGAAACCACACTCTCAAAGAGGTAAAAAATAATAAAAACAAGTAATTAATTAATTATAAAAAAACAACTATGGGATTCAAAATGAAACGTTCTAATATGGCTGGCGGTATTATGATCGATAGAAAGCCAGATGGGCATATGCCTGATTTTAGAGCGAAGTCTGCTCCTTTGCAAATGAAAAGTGATTTTAAACCTCACAAAATGTATAAAGATGGTAAAGTTGTTACAGCTAAAACACATCAAGAACATGTAGACTTAGGTAAACAAGGTTTTGGTCACAACCCTCCAACTAATTACGGTAAAGCAGTAAAAATGCAAGATGATAAAAAGAAGAAAAAGCCATCACAAGGAGATTTTGTACCAGCTTATCCAGGTGCAGACATAAGTGAGGCAGAATACAAAAAAATGAAAGCATTAGGTATAAAAAGCGAGCAAGATTATTCTGCGTACAAAGCTGCAAAAGATAAAAAAGCTTGGTTAGCCAAAAATGTAAAAAATAAAACTAATACAACAACAGCTAAAAAATAAACACTATGGCATATTCACCTTATAAAATGAAAGGCTCCGAATTTTACGGCAAGTCTAAAGCAGCTCCTAAGTTTCTAGGTAAAATGATGAAAAGCATAGGAGGCATGGCTAAAAAAGCTGTAGTAGGCAGCGATGGTAAGTTCGGAATAGGAGATGTTGGACGTATGGCATTAGGCCCAATGGGTATGCTAGGCGGAGCATTGTCTTACAAAGAAAAATCACCAACCCAAAAAAAGGGTTGTAAAAAGAGATAGGGAAAGACCCTATACCAAGTTATTAACCAAAAATAAACCAAAATGACTTATTTATACTACAAGACCAGTACAATGACTACTGGCAACCAAAAACCTGATAAACAAACTATTGAGCAATGGAATCATCTAGCTACTAAAAGTAACTGGAGAATAACTCAATTGCCTAATGGTTTTTACCAGACTGAGTGTTTACAATTAAATTCAGACGATGTTTGGGTAGATGTAACACGAAGAGAGACCGTAGATGGTGCTGAAGCTGCCATTGACGGCAGCATCGAGCACTTCTCTAAGAAATTAGAGGCAGCAAGTGGTCCTAAGGTCGTAAAGACTTTTGAATAAAAATTAAATTAAATTAAATTAAATATAATATGGAGTACAATTTGCCTAGCGTACTTGTCAAAGAACTTAACTTTGGCGAGGAAGCTAAAAATAAAATTAAAGCCGGAGTAGATAAGCTAGCGTCAGCAGTTAAGTCTACTCTCGGCGCCTCTGGAAAATGCGTTATATATGAAGACGCAAGAGGCAACCCGGTCATAACAAAAGATGGCGTAACCGTAGCAGAAAGCGTAGTCTTAATAGACCCGGTTGAAAATTTAGGCGCTACTTTAATTAAAGAAGCTGCCAAAAATACTGTAGATCAAGCTGGTGACGGTACAACTACAGCAACTGTTTTAGCTCAAGCTTTATTAACAGAAGTTTATAAAGTTGAAAAAAATTTTTCTATGAGAAAAATAAAAGATGGTTTTAATAAAGGAGTTGAAAAAATTATAAAATATTTAGATAAGTCTGCTGTTAAGATCGAGGGCAATATGTTGAGATCTGTTAGTTCAATTAGCTGCAATAATGATAAAGAGCTAGGAAAGATTATAGCGGAGGCTTATGAAACTGTTGGTAAAGAAGGTGTTGTTTTAATGGAAACATCTGAAACTGACGAAACTTATGTAGATGTAGTTAAAGGTGTGCAAATGGAGTGTAAGTTAACATCACCTCATTTTGTTACTGATAAAGAAAAACATAAGTGTGAGCTTGATAATCCTTTGGTTTTAATAGTTACAAGCGAAATACCTAACGTAAGAAAAATACAAGGTATACTCGAGCACGTTATTAAAAAAAATAGATCATTGCTTATAGTGGCTGAAGTAGCTACTCAAGTAAAGCAAGCTTTAATGATGAATAAAATAAAAGGTAATATCAAAGTTAATATTATTGATTTACCAGGCTTTGGTCCTACTAAAAACGATACCTGTGAAGATTTAGCTATACTTACTGGAGCTACAATAATAAACGAAGAGCTTGGTGATGATTTAGACTTAATAACAACAGAGCATCTTGGCGAAGCTGAGTTTGCTGTAACAGACGATAGACACACTGTAATAACAACAATCAAAGATGTTCAAAAACATTTACCGAAAAGAATCGAGCAAGTTAGAAAAATCATATCTAACGAAAAAAATAATTACATTAAGAAAAAACTGGAACAAAGACTGTCTATGCTATCGGGTAGTGTTGGAGTCATCAAAGTGGGTGCTAATTCTAAGGTAGAACTAAAAGAAAAAAGAGATCGTGTCGAAGACGCTATATACGCTACTAAAGCTGCTCTTAAAGAAGGTATTGTACCTGGTGGTGGTGTAGCATTAATAAATGCTAGTAATTCATACAATGCTAAAAACATTGGTGAAAATTTATTGCTTAAAGCTATAAAATCACCTTATTATACTATATTAGAAAACGCTGGCATAAATGCTAAAGAAACTAAAGAAGAAGGTATAGGTATAAACGCTGTTACCGGTAAAAAGGTTGATATGATTAAATCTGGAATTATTGATCCAGTACTAGTTACTAAAACAGCTCTTATAAATGCTGTAAGTGTAGTTTCAACTATTATATCTGCAGATTGTGTAATTTCAAATATTAGAGCAGATGAGAGCAGTTAACGATTACATACTAATAGAAAAAATAAAACAAGCTGAAAGAAAAGTTAATGGCTTGCTGTTAACTGAAGATCTTGATAAAGAAGTAAGATATGCTAAAGCTAAAGTAATATCAATAGGTAGTTTAGTTCAAGGTATAAAAGAAAAAGAAGTAGTTTGTTATGATAAACATGCTGGATCTGGTATAGAGTGGGAAGGTAAATTATACCACGTTATACGTATGAGAGATGTTGTGTTTGTCGAATGAGAATAACAGCACAAGACATAAGAGACATACAGCTTTTTAAATACTATAGGTTGGTAAGGAAATGGGCTTGTAAAACTTACAACATAACCGACGCCGACCTTGAACTCTTAATATATCTTGATTGTAAAGGTAGGTTTACAAGAAATGATTTTATTGACGGAGTTTATACTATGAGTTGGGATAAAAACCGTTGGGAGAAGCTTAGGCGAGGTAATTGGATAGAAGTTTGGCGACATCGAAACCGAACAACAATAAAGTATTCAATATTTAAAACTTCATTTAAGTGCTCTCAACTCATTAGTAGATTATACAGGATATTATTAGGTGAAGAAGATTTACCTACGTCAGAGCGAAGTGTATTTTTTAATAACAAGTCATATACAGATAAAGTTTATAATAAAGCTATAGATGATATGATAAAAGATAAAGACAGATAATGGGATTTAAACTAGGTAAAGAAAAAAGAAAAGCAAGAACACCAGATAATAGTGTGCCTATTTATAGAAAAAACCTTGATCCAGGAGTTTTAGGTGAAGCTAATAATGATGGCACAATTTTTGTTGACAAAAGTTTAAAGCCAGGTAGCTCTAAATACAAAGAAGTAGTTAGCCATGAGATGGTTCATGCAAAAGAAATGAAAGAAGGCAAGCTAGATTATGGTGATGACTGGATAAGATATAATAATAAAACTTATCCTAGAAAAAACGGTAAAATAAAATATAACGGAAAGTGGACAGACGAAGGAGATAAATCATTTCCTTGGGAAAAATCTGCTTATAAAAAACAATAACATGGGCAATTTTAAAATGAAGGGTAGTCAGTTTTACGGAACTACTTGTATGTGTAACTCAGATTCACCTGTAAAACAAACTATAGGACAAAAAGCAAAGAAAACTGATTGGGATGCTGGTAGCACTAGAAAAACCGGTGAAGAGGCTACTTACGGATCACAGGCTTATAACAAAAAAGGTAAAAAAACAAATTTTGAAGACTTTGAAAACACAAGCAAAGTTCGTAAAACTAACACGGGTAGACCTTACGTTACTAAAAATAATTCAAAAGAAAAAGTATACCTTTCTTCAGCTAATGAAAAAGGTCAACCAATGTCACTAGCAAGTGATCAATTTAAAAAATAATGATAAGTAAAATATTGTCAGCAGGTGCTGGAGAGCTTGTAAAAAATGTAGGTGGTGTTATAGATAAACTACATACATCAAAAGCGGAGAAAGCTGCCGCAGAAAAAGAAATAAAAAATATGATCTTAGGTTATGAAGCTGAAATGCAAAAGCAAGTAACTGAAAGGTGGAAAATGGACATGAACTCTGATTCATGGTTAAGTAAAAATATAAGACCACTAGTATTAGTGTTTTTAGTTATAGCTACTGTACTATTAATATTTATAGATGCAGGGTTAATAACATTTACTGTTCAAGATAAATGGACAGACTTGTTACAATTAGTATTAATAACAGTGATAGGTGCTTACTTTGGCGGTAGATCACTGGAAAAAGTAAAAAAATAAATGGCTAGAATATCAACTTATTCTATAGATCCGGTTTTAAATAACCTAGATAAGTTGCATGGCTCTGATGAAAATGATGTTACAAGAAATTTTCGTCTAGGGCCAGGTGGACCAGGAAGTAATCAGCCAGGTGGTGGTACTAGTATAACTATAAATAATAAAAACAATTCAATAGTAAACTATATAATAGAAGCTGACACTAGATCGTTAGCTTTTTTATTTCATAACAACGGTTTACACTCTAGTGGTACTAATTTTCAAGGAGGAACAATAAATGCTAGCACAAACTTAAATAACTTTCCATTTTCAAGTGTAACAACTTTAAAAGTTAGTAAATTTCCATATGCTACACATATTAATAATCCATCGCCTAACGGAGCAGAACATATACTAGCAGAACATTTAAACTTGATAGTTAGATGGTACGATATTAATAATCCAAATATATATGGAATATATAAAGTAACTAGCTTTGTGCAAGATTCAAACAACACAGATTTTTTTGATATGGGTTTAACTTACATATCAGGTAACGGAAACTTGTGTTGTACACCTTTGCCTGATTTATACATAATAGAACCTTGGGCACAAGAAGGTGATAAACATTTTACCCACGTTCAGAACTCGGCTTCATCAACGTGGACAGTAAACCACAACCTAGGAAAAAGACCTGCAGTTCAGGCTTTTACTGGTGACATACCAAATGGTCAACAATTTGAGGCCGACATAGAACACGTAAATAATAACACATTGAAGATATACTTGAGCGCTGACAACTCTGGGTATGTCTACTGTAACTAAACAAAAAAACAAATCATGAAATTTTTAAATCACCCAGTATTTAATGAGCATGAGCTGAGAAAAGCTAAAATGTATAGAATTTCTTCAGCTGCTTATACCCCAGCGGTATCATCTGCTGGTAATATAATATACGACACTTCAGCGGGAATACCTAAGTGGTGGGACGGTAGTCAATGGAGAGACTTCTCTTTTGGTACTACTGGTACCATGAACTGGATAATTCAATCTGATAGTGGTTCAAACATACAAGTTGACAATGGAGAAACGCTAGATATAGCTGGTGGTACTTTATTATCAACTGTTACATCTGGATCTGCCACAGCTCCTGTTGTAACTATTAATCACAATAGTGTATCAAGAACTAATACTTCAGCAACTAAAACTTTTAACTCTGGAGCTACAGACACTCTTGCTGTTATATCTAGTATTACAACAAGTTCTGAAGGTCACGTAACTGATGTTGAAACAACTACTGTAAGTAATCCAAGAGATCTATACAACATAGGAGCTGAAGACAGTACATCTAGCCCAACAGGTGAAGCTATGATTGTGTTGCAAAAAACAATTAACGGTACTACAACTACTGCTGACCAAGTAAGAATGAGAGACGGTACTTATGTAGAAGCAACTGTGATTAACGCTGGAACAATAGACTTTGACTTAAGCGCTGTTGATGGTACTTCTGACAACACAGATAGATTTTTAACAAAAGATAATAAATGGGCTGTTCCAAGTTATACAGTTAATTCTAACACTACGTTTACACTACCTACAACTAACGGTGCTAACCCTGATCTTGTTTTAACAGCAAGTAATGGTAATACTGATGTAGTTAATATGAACGGTACTGCTAACGAAGTAGAAGTTGTTGGTTCTGGTACTAATACGTTAACGTTTGGTTTACCAGATGACGTAACAATTGGTAATGACTTAACTGTAACTACCGACGCATCTATTGGTAACGACTTAACAGTTGTAGGTAACTTAACAGTTCAAGGTACTACAACAACTTTAGATACTACTAATACAAACATTAAAGACAATGTAATACAGCTTAATAGTGGTGCTTCATCTGCGTTAACTGGTACTTCTGGTATTGAAATTGAAAGAGGTTCTAATTTACCACACCCAAAGTTTTTATGGAACGACTCAACTCATGTTTGGACTGTTGATGATGGTAATGGTACTTTAACAACTCGTAACGTTATACAGAACATATTCTCTACAGTAGCTGGTAACACTGGTTCAGGTTCTGCTAATAGTATATCAACAACATTAACAATTCAAGGTAGCAATGGTATTTCTACATCGGTAAGTGGTCAAACTTTAACAATTGATGGTTCTGGTGTTAGTAATCAAGATCTGTATAAAACATTTACAGGTGATTCTGGCTCAACAACAGCAAACTCACCAACAGATACTTTAGATATTGAAGGTGGTACTGGTATATCAACCACTGCTACAACAGATAAAGTAACAGTTAATTTTGATATTGACACGTCTGGCTTACTATTATTTAAAAATGTAAGACCAAGAAACACTAACAATGCTGGTACTGTTACTAACGGAACAACTGCTGTAGCTGATAACGTAGCAGATACTCTAGATATAAAAACAGCTGATGAATCTATAGTTGTTTCTGGAGGCGATGACTTTATATCTTTCAAAGGTGCTGTTAAATGTGTAGCTGTAGATATTGATGTTAGTTCTTTATCTGAATTAAACCAAGCGCATATTAACCACGGCTTTGGTACTAAAGACTTAATAGTACAGCTATGGCAAAAAACTGGTGGTGGTAAAAACGAAAATGTTACTGCTAAAATAGAACACATTAATAGCTCTGGTAATGCTAGTATAAATGACATTACAATAACATTTGATTATGTTGGTCTTGACGCAGATATAGCAGATGGAGATGCTGATGTAAGATGTATTATAATGGCTTGTAACCACATAACTGCCGCTGGAGCAACAGTAACTTACTCATAGTAGTAAAACAAATTAAATTAAATTAAATGATAATAAAAGTAGAATATAACAAGACAGACAACACTCTGGTTGTAACTAACGATATACCAGAGTGTACTGTCCTTGTTAATTCAAAAACATTAATAGATAACGATGACGAGCTAAAGTTCGAAATAGCTGTTAACACTAGTTATTTAGCAGAAATACAAACAACAGATGGCAGCACTAACGAGTAGTCAATCAGGTAATTGGACTTCATCAACTACTTGGGGTGGTTCAACTCCAGCAGATGGTGATACGTTTACTATTGCCCAAGGACATAAAGTTACTATAAACTCTGATCAAAGAGCTGGTACTGGTTTTGGTGATATACTAGTTAGAGGTTGTTTGCATTTTGCTACTAATGGTAAAATTAGAATGAATGGTAGAATTACTGTGCAAGGTAATGGCTCTACTGATTATTCTAAAACTGATGGTGTTTCTGCTCAAGACTTTACTGAAGGTGGTGGTTCTTCTGGTGCTTTACTTTCAGCCACTGGTAATAATATATTGTTAGAATTTAACGGCGATAATAGTGATCAGCACGGTATATGGATAGAAAATATTACTTATTCTTCTTGGAAGTTTGAAGGAGACGAAAATGTAACAACTACAGCTTTAACATCTAGCACAGCTGTAAACGATGCTTACTTACCAGTATCAAGCACAACTGGTTTTAGTCATGATGACTGGGTGGCTATATATAATACAGGTCAAGCTGATTATAGAGTAAGAACAGATGAAGGGTGCTGGGTTCACGACGTTGATGCATCTAATAATAGAATATATATAAAAAAGTTTGTAGGTCCAAAAGCAATAATTTCTTCTGCTAGCGGAACTTCCTTAGTTGTTGATCACAGCAACATATTCAGAGTAGGCTACAAAATTATATTCGGTGAAGGAAGTAACTTAAACGTAAGAACAATAACCGCAATAAACAACACAACAAAAACATTAACTTTAGACTCAAGTATATCTGGTACTGTGTCAAGTGGTACTGAAATATATGAAACTGGTTTAGATAAAATACACGGTTCTGGCCACAAGGTTAGAAGGCATGCTGCTAATTTAACTAGCGCAGCCGCTGTTGGTGATACTACAATACAAGTTAGTGATGCTACTGATCTAGGTATTGGCGATACTATTGTTATTGACGTAAATAACGATGTTGATACAAATTGGGATTACAACGCTAGTTATTCAATAACAGGTAAAAGTGGTAACACACTAACAGTTAGCCCTGCTATAGCTAATATTAGAAAACAACATAGTATTGTAATGAAAACAAATAGATCCATACAAATCAAAGGTATGGACGAAGATACTAGGGCTTTTTGTTATGTTGAGTATTATACTAATTATAGTGCAGCGAGCACTAGAGAAATACTATTAAAAGACGTTGAGTGGGAAAAAATGGGTGGTAATACAGGTAATACTTTTTACTATTCATCTGTTATGGTTGCTGGTTATAATAGTAGATATAGGGAAAACGAACATGAAACCAATTCTAGACAAGATTTTCAAAGTAAATATGAAAACTGCGTAGTTCACAATGGTAACAATAAATCATCTTATTATACCGGTATGAACGTTAGACACACACATGGGTTTGTACAAAGAAACTGTATATCTTTTAACAATGGTAACTATGAGTTTTGGAATTGGTCGTCACAACATGATCTTCAGTTTGTTAACAATATGGCTACACAATCTAGTTATTCTTGCTTAACTAACGATGGTATGTACGAACAAAATGAGTGGGCTTATTGCCATTTTTCAAGATGTGATGATTATACTGTAATGTTCCACCACAATAGAGAAGCAAATCAGGTTCATAACTTTATAATTATAAATAGCGAGCAAAGACCATTTTACCATTATTATCAAGCTCCTAATAGTACATTTAAAAGATTTCATATAGATGGGTTTAGAAGTATACCTTACGTTGGTATTGGTGGTGGTGATGTAGTTTTTCAAGACTCATACATACAAAATAAATACTACAAACAAATACCAGGTATATACGCTGGTTATACAGATACATTTGGCATTGTAGACTCTAATGATTACTTTGGAAATGGTGGTGGTGATGGTAGAGCTAATTACGAAAGAGGTGGTGGTCACTGGATGACGAGTCAATACACAGACTGGTGTTTTGAAGAAGGGTTAAATGCTGTTGTTGAAAACTCTTACAATTTAAAATGGAACAGAGGTGGTAATATATGGGACGTTGTAAACTTAAGAAGCGAACATTATTATGTTGGTCAAGAAATAGTTCACGTTCCAGCAAATACAGCTGTTATAATAAAAGGAGAGTTTAAAGGTCAAGGTAGTGGTTCATGGAGTTATCCATACTTGAGTGCTAAATCACACGGTAGAGCAGCTAGGTATCACTCAGCCTATACAGATCAAACAAATTTTGTTGATGATACAAATACTAATACAAAAAATAGTTATTTTTATACTTTTCTAAAAAGAGAGCAGTTTAGTGGTACTAATGGGTTATGGCAGGCAAAAACATTTAACATAGATGCACAAAAGTATGCTTACACGTTAATAGCAGGATATGAGATAGATAGTGATAATCAAGAAGAAATAGGACAAATAAGAGATTTAAAAATTATATTTCCAGGTCCTGTTAAAACAAAAAATAAGTTTGGTAGTAGAACAGAGACAAGTGTAAATAGAAAACGAATATCAGGAAGAATATAATATGGCTAAATTTTTAAACGACATAAATTTATCAGCAGGAAATGACATTCAGTTTAGAACAACTGCAGGTGTTAAAGCTGGTAAAATAGAACAAGATGGTGATAACTTAGTATTAACCAATGCTGTTGGTGATGTTTTACTAGGTGACGGTTCGTCTGATATTTTTATAGGTGATGGTACTAACAATGTTGATATTATATTTGAACAGTCTGGCGCTATAAAAGGTGATGGTAGTGCTGTAACACTTACATTAGGCGGTGCTAACACTACGTTAAATTTAAGTAATCCTAATATAACAGGTAATCTTAGTTTAAATGCTACAACAATAAACGACAATTTTACGTTTACAGGTAGTAATGGTTTTATACTATTTGATTATGAACCACAAGCAGGTAGTAATACTGAATACACAAACGAAGCTCCTTTAATAAAATTAGATAGATCTGGAACTCCAATTTCAGTACTTTCTAGAATGTCAGTTAATGGTGCTCTTGCAATAGGTAGAGATGATACAGTTGCTATTACAGCTGGTGATACTTTTTCAATGATTAAAGACAACATAAACTATGCTGCTGAACAAGTTATACTTTCTTCAGAAAATGGTTTTTATGCTTATGGTTGGCCAAAAAATATGGAGTCACCATATAATAATTGGAGCTCTAGAAACGAGTTTAGATGGAGAACAGACAGTGAAACCGCTAGTAATAATGGTTTATATATAGGCGTTAATGGTAGCACACAGTTTATAGATACAAGCAGAAACCTAAAAAATATAGGTACAATAAGTTCTGGCGCTATAACGTCTACAGGTAAAATACAAGGTACTGAATTAGAAGGTACTAGTTTAGATATAAATGGTACTGCTGATGTTTCAGGTAATGCTGTTTTCCATGGTAATACTGGTTTTGGAGGAACAGGATCTTATCGTGTACACGCTATTGGTACTGGATGGGCTGGAAATGGAGTAGCTATACAATCTACAACAACAAATGGTGCGGTTTTAACTTTAGTAAATACAGATAAAAACTTTCAAATAGCATCTAGAGGAAGTACATTAGATTTTAGAGATGTAAGTGATAATGATACAAGAAGATTTTTTGTAGACTCAACAGGTAATCTTCAACCAGGCGCAGATAGTTCTTATACCTTAGGAACTAATGGCAATAGATGGTCAAATGTATTTGCAGACACTTCTACAGCTACAACTTTTTCTGGAGATTTAAACGGTACTATAAATACAACAACAACAGCTACAACACAGTCTGCTGGCAACAATTCAACCAAAGTAGCCACGACAGCCTATGTTGATACAGCCGTGTCAAACTTAGTTGATACTGCTCCTCCTGCTTTAAACACACTAAATGAATTAGCCGCAGCGTTAGGTGATGATGTAAACTTTAGTACAACTGTTACAAATAGTATAGCTGGAAAAGTAGCTAAGTCAGGCGATACAATGACTGGTCAGCTTCTTATTAACCATGATAATGGTTTAAGATTAGGAGATACAGCCAACGCTACCACGGCAAGAACAACTTTAACTTCTTTTAATGAAGGTGGTAATTCACGTATGAAAATTAAAGGTGGTAACTTTGTGCACTCTACACGTTTTGAAACAAGTTGGAATAACTTTGAATATGCAGAAATAAACTCTTCGTATAACGGTAGTGATACCACTTTTAATTTATACAAATCAAATACAGATGCTGCTGTAGCTGCAACAACAACTATATCTACAGGTACATCAACTTTTGCAGGAAACGTAGTGTTAAATACAGGAAGTTTAACTATACCTGAATATATTTATCATTCTGGTGATACTACAAATTATCATAGGTTTTTAAGTGATAGACAAATATTTGTTGTTGGTAACGCTTCGTCTATAGATTTAAACAATGGAGTATCAACATTTGGTTCTTCTAGCGCAGCCACAACTCTTCAAGGTTCAGCACTTGCTTTTACTGGTGCTGCAACTTTTAATAGTACAATTGGTTCAGGCGCTATAACATCAACTGGCAAAATACAGTCTAGTGCAGCTGAAGCTCAACTTGAA
>TARA_R100000654_G_scaffold75178_1_pt1 | contig 13315 bp, 10 predicted proteins | sample TARA_R100000654 | Tara Oceans TARA_R100000654 (sample SAMEA2622473) | marine metagenome | biome: marine biome (ENVO:00000447); feature: surface water layer (ENVO:00002042); material: "saline water (ENVO:00002010), including plankton (ENVO:xxxxxxxx)" | depth 5 m
TGATAATGTCTTGCACCATTCTTAACATTCTGGGGATACAAGAACTTTTCATTATAGAATAAATTAGATTCTAATTCACCGACAGCGTCGCCAGTATTTACAAGACCCCTCGCTCCATAGTGAGAGCAAATGCCGAGGTCTGGTGAAGCGGCTTGGTCTTTATATCCAGCATAGCACCTCGTCACAAGGCGACCAGCTCCCCCCACATTTCTAATATTCGTTTTTGAGGTGTCGGTGCCGTCAGCCGCAGAGGTAATCTGCTGTCTTGAAATTACATAATCAAAATACTGGAAAGTTAAATCCTTATTCATACTCGCCCACTGCTCCATTTGACCGGGATAGAAAATGTGGTCGCTGATAAACTCAACAGAGTTTTGGTCTATCTGGAACTCAAATCCAGTATCACCCTCATCTGCTTTGGAGAGAACCATTCTTTCAAGAGAAGCGGGAGGAGTGAAATATAATTCAATCTGGATTCTATCACTACCCATGGTGAAGAGGGGAAGTTGATTACCAGTTTTTAAGAAGGGGAACAAGTCATGTAATGCAATTGAGAATGTTGGGAATAATTCATTATGGTTTGCCTCACTACTGACAATACTGAACTTACGAGGAGTTAATCCTACTCGTGAACCATCTGTTGCTTCACCACCATACTCCTTGCCATTTTGGAGAACAAGGAACTCTGCTTCTGTATTTGCTTCAAATCCATCAGTATCCGCAGTAGCATCAACATCTTTGTATGCCGGTCCCCACGCAAGACATGTACCACTCTTATATTGCTCTCTTTCTTGCTGGGTGCAGTTGTCTTGAAACGCATTTTTTAGACTCTTAAACCACCCGAACTCATCTATATCACAGATGACACGACCAGAACTCGTTTTAAGAACCGCTCTCTGGATTAGCGAGTGAACTCCTACCGATAATGGATAGAATGCAGTTAAAATATTATCAGTGGTTTTAACTTGACAACCGAGGGAGATACTTGAAGATGGAGAAAGGAAACCTTTTGGCTCTAATTCAAAACGGCAAAATGTATTATCACTTGAAAAAACAACTGGACGAAGAATATCACTTTCTACCTCTTGTGCGGTTGAGGTTGGGAGCTGTCTTAAATTAATAATATCCGGTTGAGCGGAGCGGTCTTTGGAAACCTCTCTTTTCGCCATGGGGTCGCTGGGGTTATATTCAGTACTCATTTTATATTTTAATCAATATAAAAAAAAGGTTGTAAGATAATTTTAAAAAAGGGAATTAATCCATATTGTCAATAACGATTTTTATATGTTTATTTTATTCTTTAATTAATCCAGTTTGACACATTAATAAAGTCGTTTGTGTCAATTTGGATTACTGCACTACTTGTAAACCATTTTGGTTAAATATAACACTTACCTCACTATTAACAAAGACGAAAACAGATTGAGGAGAATTGGTTGTAAGGTCTAACTCCATATTGAGACCGAACTGACTACCGGGATTGGAGAAGTCAGCCCCTTGTCCGCCGAGGTGGTCGTAGGTAATACCGAGACCCCATGCATATCCACCATTAGGTATTTTAGTGTACTGAACTTGGTTATTGTCTGTGGTGTTATTATTGTTATTCATATCTCTATTTGTAGTAGTAGAACCTAACTGGATAGAATCATTTTCATTAAATAATCTTACAGCAGAAACATAATCCTTAATTACAACTGGGTCGCAATCAATTGTCTTGGGACTATCACGGAGATTGGTGTTTAATTCATACATTTTAGGATACATAGTGCCTCCCTTCGTCCAGACAACCTTACGGATTGGGGCGAGGTTGCCGTCTGTATTAGATGGCATAAGGGTTGCATATCCATTCTGTTTTCTATTATTCAAATATGAGCTGGGGATAAATGAAGTAAAAACACTTCTAACTTTTGATAATCCTAAATTAAAGACAATATTCGCAGATTGAGAATTAATCGTGTCATAATAACTGGATACAGACTGGTAAGTAAATCCAGAAGACGCTCTCTTCATTAATCTTGATAATTCATCTGGGGTGTAATCTCTAACCTCACAACATAATTTCAAATCACTAAACTCATACCATGCTGTGGAGATAGTTGAATCATCCCCAGTATCACTATATATCATTTGTGAATCACTTGCGAGGGCGAGGACTATTTCTAATCCCCCGAGCATATTTTCACCGAGGGGTATATCCATCGTCCCATTAAATAATCCACATGGTAAGGGCAGACAGAACTCGTTTTCAGCGTCTTGTCTTACGACATTATCGTTGAATAACTCAAAATTGGATTGCTCTAATGAAGATTGAGACCAGTGAGTATCAGCATCTTCTCTTGAAGTGGCAAGTGGTAAGAAGTTTTTAAGAAAGTGAGCGTAATGTCTAACATTCTCTATTGTCTGCTGATGCTTAATTGAACGAGTGGTTAGGGATTGAAAAGCACCATAGACACCTAATCTTTCATCTGCGGCTTGTACTCCACCAGCCGCAGTAGGGGGGTCGCTGTCATCCTTGTAAAATCTTAATTTACCAGCGACACGGACTGAACAGGGTATGAGGGTTGCATTAATTGATGGCAATTGAAAAATTAAATTAGCAATACCTTTATGAAAACTCATTTTACCATCACTTGTTTTATTGGATACGGCTACTTCTAAATAACGATTTGACATATTTTTATAATTTAATTAATATATTATTATTTAAAGAAAACAATCAAAAAGTTTACTATGAGCTACTTTCTGTTGAAGTATTTAAATCCACCCATATTTCTTTATATAACCTCGCATTATGTGGACTTGTTTGCATTTTAACATTCTTACAATCTTCTCTCCATTTTGGGAGGGCATTAGGATTACTGGGTTTTCTCGGTAAATCTTTGGGTACTTTATAATCTGGGTGTGCGATTAACTTTTCTTGAATAATAGGGTCATTAAACTTTATTACCATTTTTATAATTTTCTTAATATAATTTTTTTATTTTAAATATTATAAAAAAGTTATGAGTCTAATTATTACAAGTAATCAAATTGAAGATGGATTGGATGAGGATGGTGTAGCACAAGAACCATACATGTATCGTAATTATATGAAACAACCTTTAATTATACCGAAAGATAGTGAAGTAGCAGTGCAGTCTGTTAAGTTTTCAAGAGATGAAAGCATTACCATAAGACCGGGACAGAAATGGTTTCAAATGTATAATATTAATTTAGAAGATTTAAATGATGGCAGAACTTCAAATGATACAACTGGCTATCCTATTGAATGTAATATTGAAACAACTGATAATGTGGAGCAACAAGTTTCTCTTGAAACATTTTTAAATAAAATTACTGGGGCAGTAAGGAGAGGGTTTCCTCACCCAGATGTTTTAGGTGAAGTAGTAGATACTGATATTACACCTATTTGTAAATCATATTATACTGACCCCGGAGATACTTTCGCTGGTTTAACATTAAGACAATCCTCTAAACTTTCTGCGGAGGATGATGATTTCACACCGACACAAATTAAAAAAGGCTACCCAGATGCAGACAATGACAAGGCTTTAACTTGGAATAGTGGCACAAGAGAGGTCATAGCACCAGACCATGTTTTTAATCACCCTCCTAATAATGAAATTGACCCCATTGGATATTTTGATGAGAGACCCATGAGTTTATATAAAGGTAATATGAGAATAGATATTGCTGGTATATGTAAGGATGATAGTGATTTTGAAGTAGATACTCAATGTGCGTTTGGTTTAACTCGCTCCTTTGATAAATCACAAGAGAACTTTTCAGCATTAGAACCAGATTATTTCGCACAAGCACCATTTTTATCTAATGGAGAGGTTGGAGGTGTACGCAATGCCGGACAACAACAATTCTTTGACTATGCAATTAGAATTGAACCGAAATCACTAACTGATGACGATACAGAAGATAATGTTTTAAAAGTTGTTGCGGCTTGTCAAGTTAATGAAGGAGGAGACGAGGAGAGTATATGTATGAAAGAGATTGAATATTGGGGATGGTCTAAAATTGGTGCTGATAGTCCAGCATTTGACGAGCAATATAATATGAGTGAAAATGATGATACAATTAATCAATTCTTAATTAGAACAGAGGGAGAACAAGTATTATTTTATTATCATACTGGTGCTTTGTCTACCAGTGATAATCCTCTTGACGATGCTGGGTGGAAATTATTTTGTGGATTCTCTATGGCATCTTTCACTGCAACAAATAATAAAAATATCCCTCCACCGATAAATCAGTGTCAGTGGATGATGTATCCTCAATTTTGGATTTCTTCAAAGAAGGTTGGAGCCCCCGGTGGTGATGTTGTAGGTAAATTAAAGTTTTCTGCTTTCTCTGGTAGAGATTTAACTAATATAGGTGGTGATTATTACAATCCGGATACTGATTGGTGGGCGAGAATGAATGAAGAAAATACACTCCCTAATTGTCAAGCAGTAGAGACACGCCCGAAGTTTAATGACCCATGGAGACAAGATGGAACTTTTTACACACAGCTCGGTTGTGGTAGTAAAGGTGTTGTAAATGGTTATGTCTGGGCGTATATATTACTACCAGATACAGAATATTATATACCTACTGATGGAGCGAATGCAGATAAATTATTAGGTTTTGATAATTATACTATATTACAACCAGCGAAAATCGGTGCTACTTATGATGGCGGATATGGTTGGAAATATGACAGCGTTGTTGTACCACCTCTTATCAATGACAGCTCATTATTCATTCGTCTGGATAATTTTACACAAAAGACACTTAACTCTGCTGTATCACGACCTTCAAAGATATTATATTGTTGTCCTCGTTTTGATAGTAGTGGTAGGTCTAACGGCGACGGCTTGTATTTTGAACCCCACGAACGAGTATATGTGAAACTGGGTAATCCTACTGAACTAAATATCAATGAGTTTGATATTTCTATCTGTGATATAGGTGAGCGTCTTGCTAAACACCTCAAAGGACAAACAATTATTAATTTGCATATTAGAGAAAATCAAACCGGTATGAGACAAGAGGATTATTTGAAAAAAGAAAAAGATGAAGGTGTCATGATTTTTTAAAATGGAATATTAATTTTTAGATTTAATTTTACTTTTTTATCGTAATTAATAGAAAATAATAATAATTTATTAATTATAAAGATGGATAAAATGCCTATTGTTGAAGATTTTGAGGAAGAAATCAATAAAGAGACTGGTGAAACTAACCCTAATTTTCAATATGATAATGAAGCCCCCTTACCCACAACTGATAATCCCAGTTTAAATGGCATGGGTGAGGATTTAGAGATAAAAGAAGTTGTTGAAGAGACACAACCTTCACCACCTACTAAAATGACAAAGGCGGAGATTTTTGACATACCTTCACCGAAACAAGATAAACCTAAAAAAGAAAAAAAAGAAAGAAAGAAGCGTCCACCCATGAGCGAAGAACATAAAGAAAAATTAAAGAAAGCAAGAGAGAAAGCATTAGAGACTCGTAGAAGAAATGCAAAAGAGAAAAAAGAAATGAAAGAATTAGAAAAACGAGCTAAACAAAAGAAGAAAGATAATTTAAAGAAGTTTGTTGAAGGTGAAACAGAAACAGATAATGAACCTAAAACTAAAATTGTAGAAAAAGTCATTAAACAAGACATAGATGTAGAAAAAGCGGTTTTAGATGGAATCATGAAATATGAAACAATAAGGAAAAGTAGAAAGAAAAAGAAAGAAGAAGAGAAACAACTACAAAGAGAAAAAGAACAATTAAAGAAACAGATAAATAATGCAGTACAACCACAAGGAGCTGTGTATCACGGACAACATGGATATTTTGATAATTGTTTTTAAAGGTAAGTAATTAAATTAATCCAGATTGACACTAACGACTTTATATTGATGTCAATTTGGATTAATCCTATTATTTAAATAATAATAAAAACACATCATATAAAATCGTTTGTGCCATTTTGGTTTAATTTGTATTTTTTTTCTATACTTTATATATAAATGATTAAAGTGTTAGAATTATTTTCTGGGACTGGGTCGGTTGGTAAAGTTTGTAAAGAGTTAGGGTGGGAATCATTATCATTAGATTTAGAACTGGACGCAGATATTAAAATAAATATCATGGATTGGGATTACAAAAAATATCCTAAAAATAGTTTTGATATTATCTGGGCTTCTCCACCTTGCACTTATTATTCTAAATTACAATATTGTTGGATAGGTAAGAAGAAAAAAAAAGATAATGGTAAAATTACAACACACGAAACAATAGAACAAGATAGATTGGAGAGTGATAAATTAATGAAAAGAACATTTGAAATAATTGAATATTTCAATCCTCATTACTGGTTTATAGAAAATCCATATAGTTGTTTAAGAAATAGAGAGGTAATGAAAGATAAACCTTATTATGTTGTTGATTATTGTAAATATTGTGATTGGGGATATAGAAAGAGAACATGTATCTGGACTAATAAAAAGGATTTCAAACCATTGACATGTAATAATGATTGTGATAATATGATAGGTACATTACATAAAAACAGAATGGGTACAACAAAAACAATTATGGATAATGGTAAAATCATAAGAGTTAATACTGCATTTTTAAGAAAAAAATATAAATATTATCCTAACATTCAATTGAAACATATTAAATCAGTTGAAGGTGGTAAAAAAGGAGCTGGGAAAATGCATAGAACAGATGATAAGTTAGAGAGGTATAGAGTGCCACCAGATTTAATTTACTCATTATTTTTAGACGGAGAAGGTTATTAAATCATTTTTTCTTCTTCATGCCTTTTTTTAGTCGCTTACCTACTACTAACATTAAATCATTACCTTTTATTTTTTTCATACGATAAGTATTCTGGTTAAATAATTTAGGGTCTAATTGTCTGTATCTTCGCAGATTCTCTGTGATGTCAACTTTTTTCACTTTATAACCATTATCTTGAATCCACTTCTCTGCTTGTTTTTTTGTGTATTTTTTCTTATTAAATAATACTGATTGAACCTCCATTTTATCGTTTTATAATTATACAAATAAAATATTTCTATAATTATAATGAGTAAAAAAGTCCCAAAAGTTTTAAAGGTTAATGATGCACTTGAAACAAATAAATATAAACCGATTCATCCTCACCTACCAAAACCACAATTTTTAACTTTATGTATAGGGTCGGTGCGTAGTGGGAAGACTAACTACCTCATCAACGCTTTGAGAAATGGAGATGATTTCTATGGAGATGATTACTGGGATTATTATAAAATTATCTCTAATACGATAAACAACGATACAAAAGGTAAATATTTTAAAGATGCGTTTGTAGATGTAGAAGACCATTACACCGACCAAATGATAAAAGACCTTGTCGCCTCACAACAGAAATATGACAGAGAAGATATGCCAACCATGTTAATTTTACTGGATGACATCCTCTCTCGTGATTTCAAAAAAACTAATGATATATCATTTTTATGTAGTAAGTTTCGTCATTATGAAATGTCAATTTTTTTAACAACACAATCATTTAGGTCTGTCTCCAATATCATTAGAAACAATGCAACGAACATACTCATATTTCGGCAAAATAACCAAAAGGAACTTGAAAAGATAAAAGAGGAGTACAGCGAGTTATGTGGGAGCGAAGAATTATTTATGACATATTATAATCTGGCACACGACCAACCATATTCATTTTTATATATAGACGGACAAACCAACCCAGCTCGTTTCTATCGTCGCCATGAGACGCTACTGGGTATAGGTAAGAAAAAGGTAATACAAGAAGAACCAAAAGAAATAGATGATGATATATTTTCACAAGCGAAATCAAAAGATAATAAAGAATTAAAAATGAAAAAACCAAAGAAGGATGATGATGTTAAAGATTTATATTTCGGTGATAAAGATTTATAAATTATTTTTCTCTTTGAATGTATTTTTTTTAATCGTTTTATTATGTTTTCTTTTTTATAATATTTAATATAAAAATGGCGATTGATTTATTCGGTAATGATAGTGCAGTAAACCAACAAAATAACCTTAATGCAGAAAATGTAGCACTTCGTAATGAAGCACAAGACTGGAATAATAAAATACAAACACAATATAATCAAGATAAAGCCAGTGAAAGTTTAACTGATGACGCAACATATTCAAAAGATTTAGTAGGTAATGTCATGGGGTCATTCGGTCTTAATCAAGCATATAAAGGTAGGAAAGAGAGACTAATTGAAGATGCCAAAAAGAGACTGGCAGAAATTACACCCAGTGAAGAAGTACCAGACCCAGCTCCCACACCGGATGAAGATGTCCCCGCTTTTGATGGCAATGCTCCTTCTCTCCAATTATCTGGTGGGACAGACGACGCTGGATATAACCCAGCAGACGCTTCAAGCGAGCCACCAGCAGAATCTACATCAACAGATAATCCACCACCAGTAGATGAGGATGCAGATGAAGGACAAACACCAGAGGATAATGTTGAAGGTGAGCCACGCCCAGCATACTTAAATGGTGGTACAGCAGAGGAGGAAAGTGCATTGAAAACAACGATAGGTGATACAGAGGCAGAGCCAACATTATTAGGTATGGGTTTAAGTAAGGTAAGTGGTGGTATGTTAGGTGAAGAAGCCGCCAAAACAATCGGTAAAGTAGGAGGTGCGGTGACGAGTGGGTCTGTCGCTGGTATTGATTTAGTTGAAGGTATAGATAATTTAAAAAATAAACAAAACTTTTTCGGTAAAGACCATGACTGGGAAGATGTCGTAAGTAAGTCTACTCAAATGATTGCTGGGGCGAGCGACCTTGCTGGACTTATACCAGCCGTAGGACCGGAAATTGCGGCTATCGGTAATGTGATAGGTTTAGTCGGTGGTGTCGTAGGTATGTTCGGCGACCATAAGAAAAACTTACAAAACGACCAGAATGTAGAAGATGAATTAAACCAGAAAAAACAATTACCAACTACCAGAGCGGGAGACCAAGTTGCAAGTGTATCTCAATCTACTCTCCAACAACAGACCGCATAATCCAACATGGCACAAACGATTTTTTTAACTATTTTAGTTAATTAATCCAAATTGACACTTCATAATATCTTGTTATTGTCAAAATGGATTAATCAATTATTTAATTATAAATAAAAATTAAAGGGGTACACCTCATAATTAAAAAAACACAAGATAAAATGAAATCAAATTTTTTTTTGATTATCATAGAAAATAGAGAGAAAAAAAAATCACATATTTTTAGATTTATTTTTGATTAAAATTATTTACCTACCTTTTTTTGTGCCATTTCATGAGCCGCCTTAAATGACATACCTTCCATCATTCTCTTTTTCATTAAATCCATGTGTTTCTTCGTATGATGTGCTGAATGTTTTTGCAATCTTTTCAATTGAGCGTCAGTTAATTTTTTCTTCTTCATAGGAGGTTTCATAGGAGGTTTTTTTCCACCAGATTTAGAACCATACATTTTTATTATAAATATATTTATATTATTTTTTTGATTTCCTTTTTTTCTTCAAATGGGATTTATCTACTTTATGTGCTTTTGATTTAGGATTAATAGCCGCATAAACTCTTGCGTACGCCCACTGCTCTGCTGATTTAACTTGTGGTCTCACGCTACTGGGATTCGTTTTGAATGCACCTACTCCTTTGTTAAAAATTGTTTTCAATCCAGACAGCTCATATCCAGTTGTTTTACTAATATCCTTTAATGAGTGTGATTTAGAGAGAGGTTTAAATCCATATTTTCGGTTGTAATCTTGTTTATATGTCATTTATAAATAAGATATATAAAAATAATTTAAAAGAAAAAAGAGAAAATTAAATATTTATTCAATCTCACATGTATCTATTTCATATTTATTTTTGCCATCACCACCATCCTCTTTGTGATAGAAACCATATATTTCATTGCAAAAATCTAAATAATCTTGATTGATAAAATGTCTGGTAATCTTCTTTGTATATTTCTCACCAGTAGGTTTCAATACACTCTTCGCACCATTAACAAACTTATCACCTTCTATCTCGTTTCCATGACTATCAACCATAACACTTTTCATTTTTTCAATCAGTTTAGAAGTGGCTTGTGTTTCAATAATTTTTTTACCAAACATTAATTTCATAATACGGATTATCGTTGATTTAACTTGTGCTGGTTGTTTGAAGTCTAATTTTTTAGAGCGTGTACGAAATGTCAGCTCATATTCTTTCTGCATTTTATCTGCACCTTGATTAGTCATAATTTTAGACATTTTAATTTCATTATCATCATTATCCCATGATAATCCAGTTATTTCAACTAATTTTTGTGTATAGATAAATCTGGATTGTGAAGACTGATATTTTTGTGAATCAAAATCTTTTTTCTTTTCCAGTATATCACTTAAACCTTGAATATCTTTATTGAAATATGAGTTAGTCCTAAACAACCTCTCTAATTCTTGTGGGTCTCTCATAAACACATTATATTTTTCGTCTCCTACCTTTTCAAAAGGTAAATTAATTAATTCAATAATATCACACCATGTCTCTGGTAAATATTTTCTCAATAAATCATTTTCCATATACTTAATCTCCTCTTGCATTGCAGTATTTAGAGCATCAAAATATTTATTTCTATAATCTTGTGGTGTATGATAATCACAAACATAATTTTTGTGTAATTCATCACAATACCAATCACATTTTACAAGTATCTTTTCATAAATGGATAATTCATGTTTTTCTTTATCGTGTAATACATGTACTGATTCTTTGATATAATTTTTCAACTTATCCTTGTCATTCTCCTCCGCATGAAAGAGAAGATTATGTTTGTAAATATCCATAAGGGTATGTAAATCATGTTTAATTTCTGCAACCTCTTTGTTTACCTTCTCCCACGATAAAATAATTTCTTCTGTTTTGTATCCTTGTAATTCTTCTTTCAGTTTATTAGATAAACCTTGTGTTTTAGTTATTTTCTCTTCATTGTATTGTAGCTCATTATCAATAACAAAACCACGCATTTTAATTATCCGTAAGAAGTGTGCGAACTTATTTGTATTATAACAATCAAGGGTATATCTAAATGATGCCAGTATTCTATCATACCGGTCGCTTTCTTGTTTATCGTATGAAGCACTGAAATAATCAACAACTAATTTTTTACCCTCTTGTATTTCAAAGAGGACTTCATCCACATTATCATATTTATATGCTTTCCATGTTTTACTTTCAAAAAGGTAATATAAATGTGTAATATTTCTACACCGATTAATTTGTTGCACCATTGCTGGTGGTGATATTGTATGTCCTTTGTAATAACAAAATACTGGTCTCTTCATAGTACTATCTAAACCATAAACAATTTTAGGAGAAAATGCAACATACTTATGAGCGTCTAAATCAATATCACCAGAATAATCACTTGAATAAAATACAAAATCAATTTCATGTTTCTCTTTCATGTCAATAACAAACTTTTCACCAACCGCTTTACTATCCAAACATACCATAGCTCCTTCATCTTGACTACCTACATAATCACAAAACTCATCGTAAGAAAATAATTCACTGGCTTCAATACCCTCATTATGTTTGTATTTATTGTTAATATAGATAATATCATTACGATTAATATCTTCCAGAGTTAATAAAAATCTAATTGAATTATCACTTATATCAGCATCTGTCATAATTACCCTATCACCTTGCATTAGTAGTTGATTAAAATATTTCCAAATGATAGTCCGTTTATTACATAGATTAGGACAATCAACAAAATATTCAATAAGAGAATTATATTCATCAAGGTATATATCATAACTTTCAAAATCACTCCAATTACCCATTTTCATGAGACTATCAATCGTGATTACAATATTATATCCCTCGTGGTCGTACCATGTTTCTATATCTTCATGCCAGAAACATTCAATACCAGCATCTCTAAAAACCTTAACTTGTTCTTTGCCAAGAGAAACCCTTGATACAACAGATATAAACCTTTTGTAATTACCATCTTGTTTCTCATAGGATTTAGTAATATAATTTTTGAATGCAGTTGTTTTACCAGTACCAGTATCGCTACGACATAAACAATATCTATGAATAATATTATTGAAAAACTTACCATCACTATCCTTATCTAAATATCTTAAATCAATCTCTCTATCATGTTTTGTTTTATGGATATTATCAATCCGTAATTTATTGTATCCCATCATGGTTTTAGCATCGCTGACATAAGAAGACCTATCCAATAAATGTTCTAAACACATATAGTTCTGTGGATTGCAACTATTCCAAATACTTTCATTTTCATCTTCATTGTAATATATTTTACCAGTTTTTTCATCTGTACCATTTTCATAAGAATAATGTTCCCAAAGGTCTTTCATTTCTGGTGTAGTAAAGGATAATAATTTCATAGCAGTTGTAAAAATATACCAATCAACCCGGTCTCTAAAATATGTTTTAGGTAATCCATCCAATATATCAATCATAAGTGATTCATCAAACAGATAAGAATATTGTGTTAAATCTACTTCATCTTGCTCGTATGCTTCTTTACAAGATATTTCACCTTTGCAATTTTTTTTGAGTTTTTGTTTCGGTTCTCTTTTCTTTCTGTATAGATTCATAGACAACCATGTTTCCAATTCAACTGGTAATGGTTTAATGTCAACTGCATTCAATACAACATATTCACCTTTTTTATCTTCCTTTTTCTTAATCCTTTTATCATATCTGGATTTATCAATAACACTTGAAGGAGCTACGATGTAAGAATTATCACTTCTAATATCAATATTATGTTCTTCATTTGCAGTTGTTTTAATAAGAGGAGTATATTGAAATACTAAATGTTCTCCACCATTAGCGGTTTTGAAAGTTAATGTATTAAACTTCTTAATATAATCTTCACCAAAATCTTGAAGAAACTTACTTTTTTCTCTGTCAAAAGGTAGTACAACACCTTCTTTATATTTTTCATAAAAATCTAAATCAACAACAATAATATCACTATGTTTACCACAAACAATTCCACGATTTTGTTTCATGTATGTTTCTTTCAATTGATTTAATGTTTGCCGTTTCCATTTATTTTTATTGATGAATCTGGTTTTTTTCTTATCTTTACTCCACTCACTTGTGGGTTCTTTACCTAAATCTTGCAAAGTAAAGGTTGAGAAATATTTAGTATCCATAATATTAGAATTAGAATTATTTTGAGTGGTGGATTTAGAATTAGTTTTTGCGGAGGATTTTTGAGCGGAGGATTTTTGAGCGGA